>Ga0123354_10000601_pt1 | contig 37453 bp, 20 predicted proteins | sample TergutLab28metaG_2_FD_97872 | JGI IMG/M metagenome (GOLD analysis project Ga0123354, IMG submission 97872) | Labiotermes labralis P4 segment gut microbial communities from Petit-Saut dam, French Guiana - Lab288 P4 | ecosystem: Host-associated > Arthropoda: Insects > Digestive system > Gut ... | reverse complement strand
GCGGACGCTTGTGAGTGCGGTAATGAACCTTCGGGTTCCGTGAAATGCGAGGAATTTCTTGACTAGCTGCAAACCAGTTAGCTTCTCAAGAAGGACTCTGCACCATGGAGTGAGTAAGTAAGTAAGTATGCAGACATGAACTGGACTCGGACTGAAATGGAAAGAAGGTTCGAAACTTAAACAGGGGTCCAAGATGGCCTAGTTGGTACAGCGACTAGCCTGCCGGCCGGACAATCGATTCCCTGGCAGGCAATAGTGAAAGTTCTGTCCTCCAAACCATCCAGACAGGCTCTGAGGCCCACCAAGCCTCCTATTCTACGTGCACAGCGGGTTATTACCCGGGGGTGAATTGGCCTTGTGTCGAGGTTAACAATGTGTCTGGATGTATCAGTTGCTACCCCATATGCCTCCATGGTGTGCACAGAGAAAAGTTTCTTTTTACTTTGCTGTGCTACAAATTCTGAAGGGTTCAGCTTTATTTATTTATTTTATTTTGTGCCACGGGTTCTGAGTTTGTTAATGCGGGCACTTTAATTCTCCTCGGCCAGGAATTCTGTTACCAGTGGCGCCAACTAAAATACCTTCTCGCCTACTGAATTGCGGGTACTGTGTACATTAACATCTCGAGACATTTGGTATTTCAGTAGATTGTTATAACATAATAACCTGTATTAAACAAGATTTACATTTTCTTGCTGCTATGTAATTTTCTCCACAGGTGAAAGGTAAATGTACTTTTAGAGCTGTCAGCGTACTTAATTAAGCACCACACCATGAAGGAATGTTGGGGATGGAGGTACAGCTCCACTCCTTTCTAACCTCGGCAGTATTCAGAGAGGAATGTTCAGCTTCACGTTCAGGCTACTTTACTTTGGGGAAAAATTATTTTCCATTGAATAGGAGGGTGGGTGGTTCCCAAAGTCGTTATGGATTCTTTCGGGAAGAGATAAATCTTTTACCACTTCCGCGAATCGAACCGCCATCCTTCGGTCGTCCTCCCAGTTGCCTAATAGCTACAATAGCTACCAATAGAAGGATGCCTGCCAATGAGAAAGCGCAAATCAGACTGTACTTGTCATGTCATTTTCAGCTTTTATTTTCGTTCGTGAATCTGCCTGATAGAGACGCCAGATAGTGCCAACGGCGTCTCTATCAGGCAGTTGCACATAACAAGTGTGCAATCCAGCGAAGACGCTCAGCACTTCTTCTGGCCGGTAGAGCCTTTGTATCGATGTGAATTTAGCATAAGATGATGAAAAGATTTGGCCATTTTTGACAAAGGAATTGGTATTGGAGTTACGTCATTTTTGCTGTTGGTTAATGATGGTTATAGAACGAACTGTTATGACAATACACCTGAATAAAATATCGAAAACTCATCTTGGATTAATAAATTAATGCTATAATGGATCAGTGCGATGATTAAACCAATACATTACTTGAAGTCGCTGTTTATTGCCAACAAAGAACGATGAGTTAGCAATACATGTTAGCTAGAATAGCCATCTCAATTAGCTATTGTTGGGCACCATAAATTATCGGTGTCTGGATTCTATTTGACAGGCTGTTAATACTTTAATCACGGTTAAGCATCTTGTTTGGTATTCAGACAGGCAACGACACTCCAGTGATGAAAATTTGAATTCATAGATTGGCAATATTGATTTGCTGATATTGTGAGAAGTATTAGTGACGAATGATCTGCGTGGTCAGTGCAAAACTTCCTGAATAACTTGTTTTGCAAATAGTATAATTTTATCGAGATCATACTGGTGTGTTTCCAGAGGGTTCAGTAAATATATTTTAATATTGCAGCCAACAGCATTACGTGTCTCTTATTTAAGATCAGCTATATGTTTCGGTCTTAACAAGTCATCATCACAATATTTGAAAACAAGGTAAAAATTTAATACACGTGGATTCACCATATATAATTAATTACTCTGTGGGATCCCACTATTTTGAAATATTGGTCGTTTCTTAACTCAAAATATGAATCTTTCAAGTAGCTCTTAATAAGAACTGTATTACTGACGCCGAAATATTTACATTGTAGGTTTGCACTTTTAGGCGATACACGTTCAGGTACAGTCCAAGCGCCTTTTGCTTATTTTCTTTTTATCGGTTGGTTATTTATTGTATATTTATTGTATATTTCACGCCGAAAATGTAGAGATTGGTGTTGTGTTGGTATTAATTTCGTGTATCGGTACCGTAGTTATGGGTGTAAAGCTTACACTTGCGACTGAGATGAAGGTAGTGTTTTGGTAACATCGGTAAGAAGGCTGTTGACGTAACGATCGAGAATGAGACAAGTTGAGTGTAGGTTGACTTGTCCTTCAATTGTGTAGTGTAATGAGCCTTAATTCATAAGTATGAAACAGAAGTCTGCATATGGACTTAACAGGAGTTATAGGAACTGTAATGTCAATAGAATTAGATAATAGGCACACGCCATTTCCTGCACTTTACAAGGAGATAATAGTCAAAAGTAATAAATACGTAAATTAAGGAGCCGTGCCATACCTCAGACAGTTAGTGTCCGGGCTTCCACCACAGCAGATAGGGTTCAACCACAGGACAGTCCAGGTAGGATTTTTGGGGGGACAGAATGGCATCTGTATGTGTTTCTCCGAATGCTTCGGCTCTCCCTGATATTTTTTATTCTGCCATTGCTCCATATTTTTAATGGCCCATCTACAGTTGACATTACACCGTATTAGAAACTAACGTGGCCACTAAATGAAACACAGCAGTACAATGAAACTGAATATACCGTCATTAAATCTGTCTCTCTGTAGCCATGAAGACATGTGGGGTGGTGGAGGTGTAGTTCCGATTATTCTTAACGTTACTGCTAAATGGATGTGAACGGTCAGGTTCATGCCTCGGCCGCTGCAGTTTCGTGGGTAGAGTCCCCAGTGCCCATTAAATATGAAAGTCGGTGGGTTCCGTTGCCGGTCTGCGCGATGTGTATAAAAGAAAATATCTTGCCCGTACCTAAAATTGAACCAACATTCCGCTTTCTCACAGCCCGTACCCTAGACGCTGTACCGACTGAGCTATCGCGACTGTCTCTAGAAATCCACAGAGACACAAATGATGTAAAAAGGTAAAGGTAAAGTGATCCCGTTACAGGCCCGGTGTGGCCCAGAGGGTGGGTAGAGGTATAGCTGTACTGTTCCATGATCGCGGCACTAGAAGGGCGTGAGTGGTCAGCAGCACGCCCCGGCCGCACTTTACCTCCGGGAAAGACCCTTTACCCATTTTACAGGAGGCTGGGTGGGCCTCAGGGCCGGTCTGGACGGGCGGAAACTCTCGTCCCCACCGGGATTCGATCCCGGACCGTCCAGCCCGTAGCTCAGTCGCTATACCGACTGAGCTACCGGGCCCACACACAAATGATGTAGCTGTAGTAATACAAAGACAGACAGACAGACATTATGCACATTTCGTTTTAATTTTAACAGGACTTCCCAAGGAACATAAATATTGCACTTGTTGGTGCAAGAATCTTTTAACAGAATTTGGTATGAAGAGTTTCCTTTTACGCATGTAACAGAGGTGATGTCAATTATGAATCTAAGTAAGTCACAGGTTAGCCGGTTAGACCGATTAGACGCTTAAGGGACCCCATGATCATGGGGGATTCGCGCATTAGTAATTTTTTAGAACGTTATAATGAAATTACAAAACAAATAATTGAACAAAACACATGTTGTGTGATCACATGTCTTATTCAAAACAGGTGCAGTCTGCGTTAGTTTAAAATTATCCTTTCAGACGTTGGTCCTTTTGTTTTGCTTTGCACAATAAATTTATGGGGCCCGCTGCAAGTATCGAAATCGGGCCCGGAATTTGCTAAGGCCAGCATTAGTAAGCCATTAAGATGGCCGTCTTTTTCCGGAACGCTTTGTGAGCCATATGCTAATAATGCTTTGGTAGTAGGCAGTAAACCTCGCGGTGTTTATAGACAGTTGTCACTAGTTAATTAAACGTTACCACACAACGGAATGTCCAAATATAAATTGCCATATGCGAGCATCGGTGCTCTGCTGACAGCGGAAAACTTGTCTGAATAAGAGGATGAACAGGGGTTACGGTCTGCAGTAGGCGTGGTATACACAACTGCTTCCGTCATCGGTTTCTATAATATAAGTTTTCCTTGATAACGGAAAGAGTATCACCTTTCACAACGTCGTATATATGAAGTGCATGTTGGATAATGGGCAACGTCTGAGGTACTGGATTTTAAAAATGTATAGAATAATAATGAAGAATGGTGGAAACGAAATACCTGCTTGAAAAGACTTTTTCGATCGCCAGCCGGTTATTTTGCCCAGTTGTTTATTATGTAAATGTGGGAATTGTCATGTCGCAGAGTTCGGTCTAGTCCCGAAATTCGGTAACCATCAAACTTGCTTCTTCCGGTACTACTAACGCCCGTATTTATGGGGAAGACCGAGGAAGATCCATAGTGACATAAATTTCAGTTTAACGTGCTGTCCACCTTTTGTTGGAATATTCAGTAGTGTCAAAACTTTTCACACTATTCTACAAGCCAAAAGTAGAGGAACAGGAAAGCTTTTTCTGGCAGCGAAGTGTGTTTTTCTCACATCCATGTCCATTCTTTTTGAAGCCAGAAACAAATGCCACTAAAAATATAAGCCCAAATGTAAGAAAGAAAGAAAAGTTATAAAAAAACTAACACTAGAAAAATGTAATAGAAAAGGCTAGAGACATAGCCAACAACAACAATTGATGTTTTAAGTCAGATATGAAAAGAAAAAGAAAGGGGAGTGTCGATCTTGTTTTATTTGACTTTGTGAAACAAGCCCTGCTCTGTCGTCACGCTTCTGTGGGCACGTTCAGAATTGTGAATGATTCTTGTTACCGTCGTGTTTTCTACCAACTAAACCTGTCTGTCCTCTATAATTCCCTTCTTGCTACTTCTCTTTTTCCTTATATATTTTATGGTAACTCTGTTACGTCAATATATAATAGTTCTGTCAATCAGAAGCTCAAAACACGGATACCGACTCCACGGTGTGTGTTTCACGTTGCCTGAGAGCAATAAAAAGTTTGAAGGTGTTTAAGTGGTATTGTAACGTTCTGAAGAGGAAACCGATATTTAGAGGGCAGTGGATATAAGTTAACAATGGTTAAATACTTCACAAAAGACTTGTCTCCCCCTAGGTTTAAGGAAAAATATTATTGTCCTTTTCTATCCTTTTGAAGGACGTCGAAACCTGTTTGGATTTCATTCTTTCCATTTACCATTTAGAGGGTAAAGCTGTGCCTTCAAAAAATAATGGAGTTCGTAGGCTCTGTGCGTGAGATAATGTATATCAAAAGTGTATAATGTCATAGAAATTACAGAATTATATTACATTGTTCAGAATGCAGGTGGTAACAGTGACAGATTTTTTTTCGTATGTACCTTAGGTTTCGGCTAATAATAATAATAATAATTATTATTGTCGGTCGATTCGTATTGTTTAATTTTGCCAATTTTTTATTCCAGCTGCATCATCATTTTTAATTTTTGTTGTTGTGAATGTTATGAGGGGCACGCGGTGGCACAGTTGATGGAGGTCGCGGGTTCGATTCCCGATTATGTCATCGGAATTTTCTATTGATCTGATCCTTCCGGCCGCACTATGGCCCTGAGATCGACTCAGCCTCTTAACAGAAATGAGTACCAGGGATATTTCCTGGGGGGTAAAGAGTTCGGTGAGTAGGGCTGACAACCTTACCAACTTCATGTGCATCAACCTCCTGGCACCCTCAGGGCCTGTACAGGGATTGTTTTACCTTGATTACATTTTATGAATGTTATAAGCCTATGTATAACGACACTCATATGATCGATATCTTGGTCGTGTCCTGTCGACTCGCTTATCGTCGGACACGTAGCCACTAGATGTTCTGTTCGCACTGGTGTTGGAATGGCGGCGGGAGTTGGCAGACATTATTGGTCAGAAAGAATAATGCCCTTATATTATGTTTCATTTGTACTTAGTGTCTCCTTGATGCACTTATTCATTTTTTTAGGGGGATTTGAGGGGGATTGGTTTTAATGTGATTCCGTCATTCAGAATTAGCAGACTAGGGGCCTGTTAAGGCTGTGATATTTTGGGATCTTGCAGTGGGGAGAGAAGTGTCGAAATTGTCCCTACAGCGTTATTTGGTAACTCCATGGAGCAGATTCCGTCTACAGAAGCTAACAGGTTCTCAGCTAGTCTAGAGATTCCCCACATTTTATGGTACCCGAAGGTTCATTACCACATTCACCTGAGCCCGCCACCTCTCCCTGTTCTGAGCCAAATCAATCCAGTCCATGCCCCCTCCCCCTCCATCTTATGTCTTGAATATCCATTTTACTATTATCCTCCTATCTAGGTCTGTTTCTTCCCAGGTGTCTCTTTCGCTCGGGTTTCCGCACCAGAAACCTGTAAGCATCTCTCATCTCCCCCATACTTGCTAAATGCGACGCCTGTCTCATTATTCTCGATTTGATCGCCCGAGTAATAATTGGTCCACATTTTTAAGTCCATAATTTATTTCCTCTTCTGTCTAAAGTGAAAGTCAATATTCTTTCTTATTTTTTCTTGGTACTCGTATTGAGGTTTAGTGCCAACCGTCTAGTATTCATCGGTTGCACACACCTCCACAGGCTAACCAGTCCGCTACAGGTTATGTTCTCACAGGACTTACGCACCTCAGAAAAATGTATCATAGTTGTTTGTTAAATGGTTTAAAATAATAAATACAACAAATTAACAACATTTGTTGTTGTAAAGTACCAACTACCCTTTATAAAGTTACTGTTTATCATTTAAGACAAAAGCTTTTGGACGCCTATGCTGACGTCATCATTGGCGCCTTCTGTACGCGTACGTTACATTCGCTACGTCCCCATCTTGGCATTCTACTGAACATGTTTGTTGATTTTAGATGCGTATTCTTATACGATAAGGCTAGGCACTGAGTGTACCTACACTGTATTTACAGTTCTTGTTACATAGTAAGCTCTTGCATTATGACTTAACGTACGGGTCCGAAAGTGTTTGCCTTAAACAAAAACAAACAAAATGACTTATAAAAGACACTTTTTGCTGTATAACGACGTGGAATGAACAATTAGCCAACTGTATGAGCCGATTTAAGTTTTTCTAGCTACCTCGTTGCGAGGGAGTGTGGTGATTTTGGTCGGCCAATAGGAATTTAAAAAATATATTTTTTTTTAATTTGTTTCCTTGTTTAGGGCTGTATGGCCTGTCGTGATTTATTTTCTTATTACAAATTACTTGTCTGTTCCAACAAAGTACAACGTATTCTCCTTAGAATAAAGCTTTTGGTAAATGATTTTGGATACCTTCCGTAGAGGTCGTATTGAGTGACAGGCCTATCATTGTTGTTAGTTCTGCTGTTCAGATGTCACTTATTTTTACTGTGAGTGCACAGTTTGATCTGCTGCAGTTGGTGATTGAAACGGGTACTTTAAAGCTGCTGTATATTTCCGACTTCTGCATCGTCATTTGGAAGTTTTCAAACGGGCAGTTATGTCGTAAAATGGGATCTGCATCCGACGTTTAACCAAATTTAACACGCTGCATCATTTTCACCATAGATATGATTCCTGAAAGAGGTCGGGAATTTCTCCATGCTTCATTTACAGTGGAAGGGAAAAGATCGAGGCTTGAGCCCGACCACTCGGGCCCAAGAATGCATAGAGCTCTACACCTGATAACTCCGGAGTCCTCATTGTTGGAAGCTTCAAAATAAGAAGTCTTAACCTTTTGCTTTTAGGAAGTTCCCTGGCTTCGGCTTCAATTTTATGTGTCGTTAAGGCGCCATATTGCTCCTAATTACAGAATATTTGCTCCTCCTGATGTGTAACATGCCAGGGCCGGTTTAAGACAATTCTGAGACCGGTGGAAAATATGTGGGCTCTGCCTTCCTCGTAGTCCTGAACTGACAACTCTGAGACAGCCATGACTTTGGGGGATGGGGGGAACATGTGACATAAAATACTAAATACAAATATAGTCTCTTTGCCACCCGCTCACCTCGAGGAACGGTGGGGCCCAATGCAGCCCCCATACAAGAACGGTGTCACGCAAGGGAAGCGTTTCCTGTTAAACATGATGTCTTCGTAAGTGAGAAAGTAATTCATATTATTGCGGCATATCCGGCAGGAGATATTCTGGTTATTATGTTCTTTGATTTTTGTGCTTGTTTGTCGACACATTGGCAGGGAATCGACAGGGCATATGTATTGTCATATTATTGAAAAAAGTACTCAAAATATAGTGGCAAGGAGTTGATAATTTACGTAGAGAGGGGGGACGGTAAAAAATTAAATTTATAAAATATGCGTCATATTTGGGTGCATAACATAAAGTCAAGTATTTATCTCAGTAATTATCTCTGGTATCATCACACCTATAGGTATGATGATACCAGAGGCTGTGTAATGCAATTTTGACCTCCTGATAATGAGCACATATGCTCGAAACATGTAGAGGCATGAAATAAACTTATTGTGAAACAAAAATTTTGTGCATCAAGTTGGTTAATTACTGAGATAAATATACTGAGATGCACGGTCAGCGAAACGTCAAAATGAAGTCAATTGTTGTTTTTGAAGTAACTCTTGGGTTAGGAAGAAGATATAAGAAAAATGAGAAAAGAGGTTAGAGGAACGAGAATAATAATAAGAAGGAGGACGAGAGAAAATGCATATTTCAATTCATTTTTCATCGGTTGAACTTATTTACGGGGCATAATTGAAAATGGAAAGACACTAGATCTACAGCAAAATGGATCATGATGGAAGGAATGTCAATTGCATTGGGAAAGACTTGTAAATATAATGCAAGGTACTATAATGCCAAAACTGCTATACTGCCCAAAGGACAAAGACGTGAGGACACCTGGAGTTGGATGGAAAGATGGGTTTAAAACATGAAAACGTTTGAACAAATTCGAAGAAAAAGAAGAAGAAGAAAGAAAGAAAGAAAGAGAAGAGGAAGAAGGTTGTTTGTTTAATCGTCTGTGTGTAGGCATTGAGTTTTAAATGCAGTCTGTACCTATGTGTTTTACTGGCTGGGACTCGTAAGTTGTTCAGTGTTTCGGCGAAGCTCTAGAAGGTGTACTTCATCAAGCAAGTATTTTTAAGTTGGTCCGAATAGGAACAAAACATATAAACCAGCCTGTGAGTCTGAAAGATGTAAGGATCGTGACGCCTTATTGATTTTGTATGTATGTATTCAGTGACATTTCCTGGGACACCCTAAAATTGACCTCACAATACAGAACCATTGACTAGCAAAACAAGTTCAGTTCTCACAGTCAGGCGAAGGACCTGCCGTTGTAACTTAGATGTAACATTCTAATACTGCAGCATGAAGCATGTTTTTAACTACAAGTTCCTTCACAAAAGTCCGTAATTGTTACTGTTACAGGAATACAGACACCTGGGATTTTTGCTTCTCCACTACCTATCCGTCCACTTTATCCTTCTTCAAAGACCTGACACGACTTCATGATTTTTGCTATGCCTGATTACCTATGTAGGCAGAAATTGTAATAGCCTTACTAGTCTATTACGTGGGCCGGGTAGCTCAGTCGGTATAGATACTGACTACGGGCTGGACGGTCCGGGGTCAAATTCCGATGGGGACGAGATTTTCCGCCCGTCCAGACCGGCCCTGGGGCCCACCCAGCCTCCTGTACAATGGGTACCGGGTCTTTCCCCGGGGTAGAGGCGGCCGGAGCTTGGGGCTGACCCCCACCGTCATCTAGAGTGCCGAGGTCCTAGAAAGAGTAGAGTTATATCTATACTCACCCTAAGGGCTTTCGTGGCCTATAAAAAGTGTGAAAACCTACCTACCTTCTAGTCTATTACTATTCTTTCAGAAATCGTACCCGCAATATTACTCTCAAGATATTCTTTATACAAAGCATAATTTAGGCTCAATGCTTCTGCCCGTCTGCCCTCATATTTCAGCTTCGAAATTAATGAATGCGAACATCTCGTAAGCAGTAACGAACTAAACTAACTCCATATAGTGGAGGCCTTAATTGAGGGGCGAGTGGCTGCCCACCAACCGACACAGTCCCCATCTTAGGGAACCTACAGTCTCATAATGTGTTCACAAGAGCCCGTTACTGGTTTCTGTTCCAAACCCGGCAAATCCAGCTCACAACTTTCAATCATATTTTTCTTTAAGATCTATGTTAACATACCCTGTCATCGATGCCTAGGTCTACCTGGTGGTTCTTTTCTTCGTGTTTTCTTATGGAAATTTGTTTGCGTATTTCTTCTTTCATATACACGTTACATGCGCCGCCTATCGTCCTTGATCTGATGGTAATAATACTCCGCAGTGTCTCCATACTATGAAGGTCTTATCGAAGTTGCTTATTGGTAGGGGATCTCCAGTTACCGTCTGGGCTTCAAGACAGATTATTCTAAGAATTTTTGTGACTTCCATAATCCTTCCGCATAAATGTTGATGTCACGAAATTACGTTACAAGAGGCCATTACTGCATACTTTCAAATTGTTCAGTTCATGAGTTACGCACTTCCTGCCTTTTGACACTAAACCAAGAAGGTGAAAAAGAGCCCCTAAAGCAAAGAAGGGTCAAATGTTTTATGTTAGATCTGATAGGCTGCTGGAAGCATCAGTGCGAAAAAAAAAATAGCTGATAGGCCTAAATGTAAATATTTAACAAAATATAAAAGTAATTCTACTCACTTCTGGAGGTATTTAGTGAGGTGCAGACAACAGCACGGGGACCAATTGTAAAGCCAACACAGAACACAGAAATGCAGCGCAGAAAGAGTAAAAATACACAAAAAAGAAAGAGACAGAATTTGACGTTCAGTTGACCGTGCATCGTGACAAATTCTTATAATAAAACCAACCAGACACACTAATCTTTCAAATTTATTTTTAGAATAAAAATCTACATGTTTCGGACAGTTTCTGTGTCCATCATCAGGCGATTTTCACTGTACACACAGCAAACCTGTATGACATATACCATTGCTGTGTGTACAGTGAAAATCTCCTGATGATGGACAGAGGAACTGTCCGCAACATGTAGAGTTTTATTCCAAAAATAAATTCGAGAGATTAGTGCATCTAGTTGGTTTTATTATAAGAAAGGGACACAACAAAAAAGATATAGCAACGGTAGGAAAATACAAATATTTTAATAATAATAATAATAAATCCGTGATCATGAAAAGTGAACGCGCTGTGTTTATAGATGTCGCAATTCCAGGAGACAAAAATGTGATCAAGAAAGTAGATGAGAACATTCTAAAATATAAGGACCTGACAACAGCGAAGGAGCGTATGTGGAATGTAACAATAAAATGATACCAGTCATAACTGGGTCAACTAGAAGGAACCCCAAATCATCCAGAACACACCTGAACAACGTAACGGGATAGCATGAAGTAAAGGAACAACAGAAAACAGTCATATTGGGCACTGCACATATACTCCGTAACGCACTAATATAGAAGCACAAAACATCCAACTTGGTACTGTACATGTTACTCGTAGTATGAACTGTAACTACAGAACTGTTGCCACACTGTGTACCCCAGAAACGTGGCTTGTTTCAGGTATGTAATTGTAAATATCCTGCGCAAGGGTGATAAAAATAATAATATTATTAATAATTGATTGAACTGGCATTATATTCAAGACAGATGATCCAAATTTCTTGGAGTCGCAGTAAAACACAAAGGGAACTTCTGAAGTGACTTGGAAGTTTTCCATTCTTTTGTATTTAGTAGAACGGAAAAAGAAGCCGTCTGACATGAGACTTGTTCAAACACGTCCTGAGCACCACAGAACTAACTATTGACAATGGGAACATGTTTGGTTTAGTAACCAGAGATAAACTTTATACTGCTAAGAATGTAGAGGACGGGCACAACATATATCTTACATCGGCTAGCGGTTTAAAATGAAACGATCCGTGCCAACATAAACCATCCATCACTTACGCTAACTCTGATAGGGCTTGACGTCCGAGGGAGCTGGACACGTCACTTGGCGACAAAGATCCAAGCTTGCCAAAATAAAAAATAAAAAAAATTGAAAAAAAAAATCCCTTTCTCGTGTTCATTTGAGAGTGGGAAGTACTTGCACACATTGCACAGAATATACGTATAGACCTAACAGTCTTAGAAAAGGGATGGCGAATCATTGGCAACGTTTGCACGCTGTACGTTGGCTGGTATCGGTAATTCTAGTTTTTTGTTTGTGATAACATCTGGGAAAAGACCTATTTGTTTCGTAAAACTGATTTTTTACGCTACTTCATATATATCGCCTCCTGTTCCCTCCGAATGCCGAGAAGCCTTGCACCCACTGACAGCTACAGGAAGCCACTATTGTTTTAGGCTTACTTTTTCGACTGTTTTAAAGCTATAAATTAAATTAAGTAAAATACGCGGTAGCTTCAAAATATTCCCGGAATCACTTTACTTCTGAAATAGGACAGCATTATAATTATTTAAACTATATTTCCTTCAAAATATTCTCCTTGTGCAACTTTACACTTCTGTCAGTGACTGTAAGGGTGCTGGAAACATTCCTGGAAGCCATTTTGTGGAAGCCTCTTCAGCTCTTTCTTCGCATTCTTAATTATATCAGTAGCATCACAAAAGCGCCGACCCTTCAGTGCTGATTTCAGTCGAGGAAACAAGTAATAATCAGCTGGAGCCAGGTGATGAGGGTTTTGGCGGGATGACCCAGTGTTGTCATATCGTTCTTTACTAAAATAAATTCCTTGACCAACACCGGCCGGTGTTCTGGAGCATTGCCGGGAAGGAGAAACCAAGAATTAGTTCTCCATTTTCGGGGCGTTTCCTTCTGACAGCATATATAAGGAGACGAAAGATGTCATTGTGGTACGTATGACATGTAAGCGCTACTTCAAAAGAAATGACAGCACTTATGTGTCGCTGTGAAACCACGTAACTGCAACTGACGTATGTGCAGGAGAGATGCTGTTCTACTAGTACGTATTGCGGCACCTTTTGTTATATGATCCCGGAACTCTTATTCGCTCAAGAGTTGAGATCTCATTAAGACCAACAGGCGGCACCTGTCATCATTACGTCATATAAGGCCCCAAGTCTGTACCATGCAGTGAAATTTTTTGTCATCTCTGACCCAGAAGGTACGACAGTTCTTGTCTGTAAAATACACTACATGAACGCCTAATAGGAATGGCATGATGCTCTATTAAATATAGGAGCAACTTTTGTACCTCACACATAGTGTACTTTCTGTGCATTAAGACAGATATTTGTTTCAGACGCTACTGTCAAACGAAACATATACGTCACTGTTTCACGCCAATGAGAGGGAGCGAGAGACGTAGGACGTTGTTGGCTCGGTCTTCAGAGGTCTCAGTTTGTTATGCGTAAGCATTAACTTAAAACTTAACGATCCTTATTGAAGGTCATAACCTTTGTCGAGAGATACCGAGTTAAAAGAGTACTGTTGTAATGCTTTAATAATCACCAAAGGCCGCCACCCATTATACATATAATCCATGCATAATGAACATACATTTCGCGCACTGCACGTCAATGCTAACAGCTTTAGTGCAAAATCGACTTTAAGGCATATCAACTGAGAGTGATAAGTTGTAGGATAATAGTGATGTTGGATAAGGCGATAAATTACGGGTTGATGTGTCCGATTTATTAAATTTTGTGGTTTTGACTGTAGTAATTAAGTCTACGTATTATTTGTTAATTATCTGTCATATTGGATATTATAAATAATGCATCATAAATAACAGTATACCAAATCGATACAGGATAGCCTTTCATTTTACGGAAAATATGTTAAGCAAAACGGTAAAAAGGTCAGGTCGTCCTTGTCCACGCGATGAAGGTGTATAGGTGCAGTATAGGTATATTTCACCTCATTCTTAGGCTAGACAGATGTGAATGGTCTATATCACGTCGCGGCCGCTTTACCCCGCGGGAAATAACCCGAATATCCGTTAAATAAGTAGCTGGGTGGGCCACAGAGCCAGCGTGGCCGTTTTGGAGAAGAAAAAATCTCTTTAACCTGCCCGGATTCGAATTTGGGACAGTCGACGCCATATCCTCTTCACTATACGGGTTACGCTGTTTCAGCTCACATATATCTTGGGTAGGTGTAGTATGTTTCAACGGAACAAGTGGAAGTAGTGTTTGTCATGTCGTATTTGTGAAGCGAAGGCTAGAAGCCAGTCATTTTCACTGCGAGGTTGGCTGCAGGTTGGCGGATGAAGCAAACAACAATATCCTGTCACATTACGTACAGGTTAGGCCTCTTTGCCGGTTTTTCTAGGCTACTCAAGAGCATAAATTAAGAAATTACCTACCTATGAGACGACTGAAGTGGTGTTGCCGAGATTAATAATAATTTTGTGACTTAGGGAGTATAGATCTGGTCAGTTATTCCAATTCGAAACGTGTCATCCTTTGCTGCGACGGTCCATTATTATTATTCTCGGGTGGCGGTAATGTATGCGACGCGTTCTTCATGAATTGTGTTTGTATGCTGCAACCAGTTTGCCCTATGTTATTGTTTTTTTTTTGTTACAACTGATTATTCGGAGTTGTTGCAGCTCTTTTGCTGTTTTAGGCACGTTCGCAAACTTGCGAACAGCGACTCGTAGCTTCGTCACGTCTGTCTGTCTATCTGTCCGTCCTTCCGCCCGTATGGGACAGCTCGGCTGCCATTGAACGGATTGTCAATAAATTGTATGTTTGTGTATTTTTTAACGAAAATCTTTTGGAGAAAATTTGGTTTCAATGAACCGGACAAGAATAACGGTTACTTTACATGAAGACCTAAGTACGTTTATGATAATATATCGTTCAGATCTTCTTAGAATGAGAAATGTTTCAGACAAAAGCTGTAAAGAAACTGAACACACATTTTATATTCAACAACTTTTTTTTCGAAAATCTCGTCGTTTATGAGATAATGTGGAAAAATACCGTAGTGGCTGGCAGGAACAGATGACAGTATGGCGCATGCGCTTTCATGCTGGACAACTAAGGCCACAATCACTTACTCAGAATATGTAATACTTATTGCTATTCCACCTCAACAATGGTTGCATGAAAGCGCTTCAGTGCTACGCTGTACGTACACTGCCATTTTTTTTTGCCAGCTTTCGCTTCATATGCTCGGTCTTTTATTTTAGCCTGCCGTATCTTCCGTATGGAGCACACGTACCGCCTAAACCTTGTAAAATAACAAGTGTATTAATTTCCTTGTCTTTATCTCTGTGTTTTTAATTGCTTAATTAAGGTTGAAAAGTAAGTTGTCTTTAAGCAATCATTGCTCAGCACTTTATAATTATTGACACTTGCGGTCTACACATGACTGTAGGCAAGTACGATAAATTGTAAGTTAAAATTTGTGTGACGAATGTACTTTAAGTTTTTGTACCTCAGTCAAATATACGAACTGATGTATTCTTTAATTTCATAGCGATTTATCTAGCGTAAGGACAGTAGGAGTTCTGAAAGATTTAATAAGTATGTGGTACGGCAGTAGTATTCAGTAATTATTCGTAGACCCAAATATTACCCCACACATCTTAACACTTTTTGCACATTTCCTTCAGCATTTTTATGTCCAAATCCCTACACTTATGCCCTTTTCTCGAGGTAGGCAGTTATGTTCGATTTAGTGAATGGGCCTATTGTACTATTTAAAAATTTTGCTTCGCCAGCATAAAGTCAGATGTGTTGGCTGATGGTGAAAGGCTAGCGGGAGGAAAGCATGGTGGCCTATTTTAAGGTACTTTCCTTAGAAGCTATATTGAAGGCCTGAGGAAAAGCATGGAAGAACCTCAATCAGGAAGTCTCGTCTAGGTCGAGTTTAAAACCTTGGGACACCCGAATAAAACGCGGTGCTAATTCCTCATGGCGACCTCAGTTCCAAAGCCACTCTTGCACGCATAAGTAAGTCGTACAGTAATGACGTGATGCGCCGTATGCATGTAGGTAATCTTCACTGATGGTTCGTGATAATACAACGGTAGGTCATATTAACACATTAATAATAAAGCTAAAGCTTAGATAATGTAAGAAGGAGAGGATATCAGATGATGATGACTACGTTTAAACAGTTGTAACAGGAAACATTGTTTTAGCCGGCTTGTGCGGTACGAACCACGCCACAGGCTTATTAAAAGCAGCAATTACAGGTCATAAGAGAGGATCGCGCGAATAAGCAGTTCTGGCGAGAGTTTAATGTGATTTTAATTATCGCAGTGGCTTATTCCTCATTATGCCAGCACTCAGAGCAGTAAATTTAATGCTAATCGATTTCATTCCTGGCTTATATTACACACTAAAGATGGCTGAAGAAATTTTTTGACCTTTAAGAAGGAGTTTCTTAATGATGATAACTTTCTAATGCTTGATTATAAACCCTGGCCGAAAGATGTACCTAATGAACGGCACGTAACTGTGTTTGTTTATACTGCAGAATAACATCTTAGTGAATTTTAATTGTGTCATTATTACCGTTAAATTTGAGTGCGTTTACATAAATTGCGTTCCTAAATTATGAATTTGTAATTTGCTTCATTTAGTGATACACTCCTGAATATGGCAGAGTTCTGACGTCACGTATGCTATTACACTCTTATGGGTAATTAATAAATTTGAATTAAGTTTCTGCATACAGACCTTTTCATTTGTTTGACTTAATGAATGATCATTTGTTTTATATCTTGTACGTGAAAAGTATGTTATATCAGGCTACCCTTTTGTTTAATGTCTAGACCTGGTGGCTGAATTTTAACAGAATTTGGTATTTGGAGTCTAACACGCGGGTTGTAGGGCGAATTTAATTTTGGTTTATATTGTATTGACCTCTGACCCTTATCTTCACGAAACTCAGCATGAAATTTATTGTACTGTATGACGTCGATAACAAATGAACAATTGGAGCAGGGGAAGTGATTGTTCCTATTGACGTGGATATACATACAGGTTTTTGTGAAAGATAGTGATGTGTTTTTACATTTGTCTGTGGTGAACCGTTGGATGTAGAAATATACAATTATGCATTGAGACAGACCTTCTTCTTCTTCTTCTTCTTCTTCTTCTTCCATTGTCACTACAGCCCACTGTGGGCTTTGGCGTTTCGAAAAATGTCCTTCCGTTTTTTCCTATCCGCCACCAACTCTCTCCATCTTCTCACACCCAGCACTTGAATATCTCTTTCTACTTTCTCTTTCCATCTTTTTCTGGGTCTTCCCCTTCTTCTCGTCCCTTCTAGTTCTTGAGTGAAGATTTTTTTGCCCATCCTATCCTCCTCCATTCTCTCTAGTTGACCTAACCAGCTTATCCTTTGCCCTTTTATCCATTTTACTGTATTTTCTCCTTTGCTCATCTCTTCTAGTTCTCGATTCGTCCGACTTTCCCATTCCCCGTCTTCATATTCTTCTAAATATTTTCCTTTAAAAAATTAGCAGAGCTTGTTCTTCTTCATTGAGACAGATCATAAACCTATAATTTTTTTCTGAAAAGATTTTTACGTTTTAATATATTGACAAATAATAAACAATCAGAGATGCGAATGTTAAAGTTTGAACTGAGACTTAATTGTAAATCTATCTAAATATTTGGTTGGAAGCAGTTTTCATGAATTTGAAAATATGTAAAATATAAACCACTGGATATGGAATGTGATTTTTTAAATTCAGATAGATCAGACACAAACGCACATAAAATTCTACACGATGTTTCATGTGCTGAAATTTAGAAGCGAAAACGAAGAAGTGAAAATTTTGGGCAGTGAAATTGAATTTTCTTGGAGCCTATTAGCATTATTCAAGGAAAGACAAAATTCCATAATACGTTATTAGAGACAACTGTTACAGAATTCCATTTTGTATGTTATAAAAATCAGTAACTCATATGGCGTGGACACATTTAAAGAATATAGACAGGAGACGGCCAAAGCAAATATTCCGAGTGGATAAGACTAGGAAAGATGAAAGAGGAAAACCAGGGTTTTCGGCTGGTGAAATGAAACTTTAATGTTGTGATAGAGTAAGGACCAGAATTAGGGCAGACGCAGGATTGGGAAAATGAGGACGTCATTGACCTCAATAAGGCGATAATAAATTCGTATCTCAGTTCACTTTATCGCAGGGCGGATAACAGTTGTAGCTTCAAAGGTTACTAGTTTAATTATAGGCATCTATCTATATTACTCAGGACATGTACTAAACTAGAATAATGCATAAGTATATATTCAAGTCGCCTTCTGTTTGCGAGTTTCGTTACCGTCAATGACGCATAAGAAGTAGACGAGGCCACAACGTGTCGTGTTTAAGTTCTAAAGTTGTCCGTTATCGGGTTCTTGAACAAAACCGGAAGTACCAACAGGAAATAAATCACTTCTAAGTATATTATTTGTGTCTGTGCTGTCAAAGTTTGCTGTCATGGCTGTTTGCAGTTAGAATACAAATGCTACCGATAAGTGAACTTTCGTGCTCACATTCAGGGGTGAAATATTGTTTTGAAAACACTTGACACTAATATGGAAACCGAAGTAATATATTGTTGCAGGAAATGCGACGATAACGAAGTAGGTTAATTATGCAAATTTCCTTAAAATTTATTTATTTATCATTTACACTAAACCTGATTATTTTGCTTCGTCCTCCTAAATCAAAAGGATGTACAAAGTTGCCCTGCAATTATATAGGCTAAGAACTTGAATGCAGAAATGTGAGGTACTGATTCATCCGTTTGTGGGACTGTAACAACGTTCTGCCGAGAAAGATGGCTCGAGCAGTAATGCTTCCCACATGTATATGTGGGAGAAGAGTAGAAGGACACAGGTAGGGCCCATCCAACATGGCCGCCAGCCGCAACGTTGACGTCACAAAGAAATAATATTTGTGTTTGAGGTTTCTTCCCCCGTCTCCTCTGATTGTTGCTGGTTGTAACTTAGGTTTTGGTGTCAGCCCCCGGACAATCATTTAAGCTACATTTTTTCAAAATAATCCCCCTTGTGCAACCATACACTACTGCCAGCGACTGTGAAGGCGTTTGGAACTTTCCTGGAAGTCATTTTGTGAGAGCATTTTCAGCTCTTCCGTCGCATTCTTAATTATATCAGTAGCATCACAAAAGCCCCTTCCCTTCAATGCTGATTTCAGTCGAGCGAACAAGTAAAAATCAGCTGGCACCACGTCAGGAGAGTGTGGGAGAGGCTCCAGTCTTGTCACATTGTTATTTGCTAAGAAATACTTTACCAAACCGACGGTTGCGCTGGAGCATTGTCGTGAAGGAGTAATCAAGTATTGTTTCTCCATTTTTCGGGGCGTTTACTTCTGACTGCATCCCTTAGGCGATGAAGAATGTCAATATACATTTATTTATTCACAGGTTTTCTTATGCAGCAGTTCGTGTAAATTATACCAGCGAATTCCTTTAAATCATGCCTGGGAATTCCGGTAACTTTTTGAAGCTACTGCTTTACTTGAAAACCAGCTTCGAGTCGTTACTTCGAACTGGTAATGTGGAAGCCGGGCCGTGGATCAGGCGGTTATTCGTTGATCTGTGACCGTGTGCTGGCCCAGCTTGATTCCAGACCAGTTCATTTTGGAATTATAGTAGACAAATTCGCAGTAGGACAGGTTTTGCCAGGTACTTCCTTTTCTCCCTGTCATTTTTACTGACCAGTGCTTCATACACATTTACTCATATTTCACCTAGACTAATAACTAGATTATATTTCGCCCATCATAAACTGTTGGTGAAAAACAATGAAAAGAAATTCCGACCACACACACGCACACACACACACACAATTTGTTAAAGATAAATGTAAAGGTGTGGGCCGGGTAGCTCAGTCGGTATAGCGACTGACTACGGGCTGGACGGTCCGGGATCGAATTCCGGTTGGGACGAGATTTTCCGCCCGACCAGACGTCCCTGAGACCCACCCAGTCTCCTGTAAAATGGGTACCGGGTCTTTCCCGGGGGTAAATTGCGGCCGGGGCTTGCTGCTGACCACTCACTCCCTTCTAGTGCCGCGGTCATGGAAGAGTAGAGCTATACCTCTACCCACCCTCTGAGCCACACCGGGCCTGTAACAAAATTACTTTACCTTTACATTTACCTTTTAATGTAGAGGTAAATGTCACCCTATAACGGACATGAAGACCCAGAGGGGAAGCAGAGGTATAACCATATTCATTCTTTGACCTCGGCACTAGATCAGCGTGGGTGGTAAACGCCATGCTCCGGCCGCTTTACTCCCTGACAGGGACCTGGTACCCATTGTACAGCAGGCTGGGTGGGACCCAGGGCCTGTCTGAACGGGCTCGGACAGTCTCGCCTCCACCGTGAGTCGACCCCTGGACCGTCCAGCCCGTATTGAGTCTACTTGTTACAGCCCAATATGCCTTCATATGTTTCCATCTCCCAAAATATTTTTGCCCCTTTCCGGCAAACGTTTTGTTCTTGATTCATTGTCTCGTCTACTGTGCGAGCCACTTGACCCGTAAATCACAGCTTCTTCGATTTGTTTACCCCAGTATATTTTTAATGTGTTATTTAACAGCGTTGTAAATTGTGAAGATTGTATAGTAATTAATCATTTTACAAAAAGTGCTATTACTAAGTAACTCATAATATGGGACTTTTTTTCCATATAAAATTCCGAGACGATTCTGGATATAACAAATAAGAAAATAGGAAGAGTAATTTATAGCTAGGTCTCTATCGACAAACGATCGAAGGTCACCATTTCTTACAAAATTAGGTTCTTCTCTTCATCTCCCGTTTCCGATATCTGTCTTTCAAAATGCAGGCTGACGCTTCTCTGTGTGAGGCCTAATAATACAGCTTCTGTACGCACCCCATAATGAAGATGTGATGGGGATTGAGTCAATATTTCATTATCTCTTTGATGTCGACACGCATGGATATGAGAGGTATTCGTTACGCTGCGGCCGCATTTTCCTCGGTACCTATTACAAATGACGCTAGGTGGACTGAAGAGAGGATATGGACAATGCAAACAATCCCATTTTGTGTTGGGGGTCAAACTGCACGAATTCTATAAAACACGGATGAGTTAGCGATGTCCTTTGTAATTACCATGTCTAATACATCTTTGTGTCTGTCTTGCCGCTCCTTTTTAAGGAGTTCTCGAGTACTACAGACTGATTAGAACTTCCCGCATATCTTCCAAATCCTTCCCCAATTCTTTCCACATCCTCTCAATTCACTTTTCCCTCTCGTCCTTCCACTAAAGAGTATGAACTCGAAGTCTTCGGTTATTGACAGCGTCTTTGATTAGCTATGTGTCTTTAAGTAAATGTTGAGATGGTTCCCAAGATTCCAAGTTGCCACTACATGCTTCTCATGTAGCCCTCCCGACTTAAATCTAGTAGTAAACAATTTCATGTTTTGTTTACATGCAAAATAACCACTGCCACCGGGTAACAACCCAATTGCAGTAAATAAATAAATAAAAAAAAATACGCACGAAAAAAGCTTTAAATATGAACATTTCCCTGTCCACGTCGTGAAGACGTGGATGGATTAGCGGCGTCGCTCCACCCGGTCTTAACATCAACATTTAAGTGGTAACAAGTGGTCAACCTCATGGCCCGGCCGTTTTACCCTACAGAAAGAGACCCCTTACCCGTTGGATATAAGGGTGATTGTGCCCCAGAACGGGTCTGGGCGGTTTCAGAGAAGATGAAATCTCTTGGCCTTGCTAAGATTCGAACCCCGGACCTCTCTGCCCTTAGCATAAATGGGAAATAAGATATCGAATTAAATTTAGCTTGACATCTTAAAGTACGAAATTAAGCTGCACTGTACTTAGTCTGTGCCTGCCTCAAACGAAACTCAGTCTCCGTTGCTAATACCGACATGTTAGAGAACGGTTCTGTTACTGCCAGGGACACGCGACACGTCATTGTACAGTGATACCTCGGCTAATGAGTGAACCTGCTAAAGAATTTTTCGGCCAACAAAGATTTTTTTCGCTGTTTTTCGGACTCGGCTAACGAATGTTTCAGTGGATGCGCGCGCTAACATAAAGCAGCGAAAACGAACGTTCGGGCCATTCCAGGAGCTTTTCTTTTCCGTCTCTATGTGTGTTTCGGCTAACGAATGTGATTTCGGAACGAATTATCTTCGTTAGCCGAGGTATCACTGTATAGTGTTACTGCACGCGGTACATACAGCAAACCTTCTTCTCCTTTCCCTTTTATTAATTCTGAGAATCCACAATACAGTTTTTGGCATAAGGTTGATCTCTTACACACCCGTAAAATTGTTGGTGCTTATTGAGTGGACTCTTTACGGAGCGTAGGCCTAATTAATGGTAAAAAATGTTCAGTTTGTACGTCACAGAAATTTACGTCACCACTCGCAAGACCAGTAGTAGATGATTTTAGGGAAACATGATAATTACTGTTCTTCAGACATTTAGTGAATTTGATGTTTATTGGACCGTGCATCATTGTGATAACTGAAGAATAAATAAGCAACTAGATGCCACTTGTTATTTTATTGTACTTCTTATAGGCTCAACATGTTTCAGGCATTACTATGCCCATCATCAGGAGCTTGCGACTATGATATTGATTACCACATTGGTCGTTTCGTTCTTGGTTTGCTGTATGTTGGAGGTTAGGTGCTGTTAGGCTGGAGTGGTGTCCGGGCTGCAGGCTCAAGCACCTCAAACACCAAACCTCCAACCTACAGCAAACCAAGAACGAAACGACCAATGTGGTAAACAACATCATAGTCGCGAGCTCCTGATGATGGGCATAGTAATGCTCGAAACATGTTGAGCATATAAGAAGTACAATAAAATAAGAAGTGGTATCTAGTTGGATTTCTGTTTTTCATTTAGTAAATTGACTGACCACATGGTTATTTGTAGGAGTAACTTGATTTGTTGCGAACATTTTCCTGTAGTATAGAGAACAGTTCGTTTTAAATTTGTTACAGTTTACTCACAGGAAGGTAATTTGCCTTTAGTGACAGTCAACAGCTTGTTTATACTTGTTTACACATGACCGGCAACAGAATATGAAATATGTACGAAGGAACGAAACGAATTACACAAAGCACTGAGCTATTCATTGCAAAGGAACTGTTCATTAACGCCTTCACAAGACAGTAAATGTACTGAATACATTTTTAAACCAAGGGGGGAATACAAGGACATAGAACATATATTACAAATTGTGTCGTCAGTATGCCGTATCACAGCACACGGAAACAGACAATAGCATTACGGCATTTTCACGCAAAATTACTCGCCAGAGTGCATTAAAATTTTTGGTATCAACTATCCCGGCGCCTGCATTTCGCGTCAGCAACACAATAACAGTAGCAATAATGGGGCCTGTGACAGACAGCCGCTGTAACAGACACTTGTTTTATAACGCACATTGTTACTTGGATGTGAAACGTTTGGATAGGAAACAGTTTTGCTTCACATAAAAAGGACCTATAAATGGGTGGAGGGGGGTAGGGAAGTGGGGTGTTGCTGTATCATAACATAATGGGCCGCTATTTGCAAGGCAATTAATTTAATCACGCAAGAGAAGGGATGATATATGTATCAGGAAAGTGGGCCCCAGTTACACTGTAATCTCTCTTTCTCGCTCTGATACGGTTTATCTTCATGGCAGAGGACGGAGCCTGTCCGTGGGTGAGCCTAGACGTGGCCTACTGATCCTCCTTCCGCTACTACAAGCACAAACTCGCAGTAATGGTGGCACAGGCCGCAATATTGCGTGTACAAGTGACGTATGTCCAAAGGAACACTTCACTATGTCGTTTTGTGTAATCTGTTTAATAAAATCCTCTTAGATGATCTGCGCTGATTAGGCTGTGAAATGTTATGAGGTGGAAGAAACCGGGGAGGGTGGGACGACGCTGACGAAATGATAGAGGCGACTGAAATTATGGTCGGAAATTTAAACAGGTATAGTTGGGAGGACACTGTTAAAATGGAGTTTAGAGCAATATGATATCGCTCATTTGCGACAACAATTAGTGATTTTTCAGGAGAAACGTTTAAATATTTTGAAATGCTATACTTTTCTATGAGTGCAACGACGACACAACTGCTCTCCAGCGGCGAGTTTTGCAAACTGCGTTATGACACTATGCCTGTTAAAAGCGCATCTGCAAACGTTTCTTTCTATACCAATAACTCAACAATGCCAAATTCTGAGTTGTAACACTCTTGTAGCAAATGAACGTTAGTGTAACTGGCTTGAATTAACTTTCTTGGCATAGTGCTAGGCATTGCAGTCAATTGTAACGGTGGAATGTGACAGACAGGAGGATTAAAGAAGTTCTCGTAGAGAAACCTGTCTCAGTGTTACTTCGTCCGCCACAAATCCCAAACGGACAGGCCCTGGGAACGAGAGGACGCCCTCTGTCTCAGCTACGGAACGGCTGCCATGATTGCAAGCCTTACTAAAGTTCCTCCTTAATACACTGTAGCTGGACATAAATTGACTCTGTCATTTGGTTTGTGGATATGAAATGCGATTAGTTATGTTCACAAAAAGTAGCATTCGGAATTCTTAAGCTCAGGAAGTGCTTCTGTCTAAGGAGCGTAGTGTGAACAATGTATTTTGTGACATGATGAGAACCATACGTTATTTGTGTGCCAATCAGTTACCTAGTACTTTTGATGCAATGTCTAGGGGGCTACGTTATATTTTGATGATTAGCTAGGATGGAGGGGACAGGGAACAGATACTGCATTTTGGTGAGGAAATCTTTTGAGAAACGTCCCTGTGGAGTCCGGGCACGGTGTGGAAAGATTATGCGAATATGGATGTTAAGAAGACAGTAAATTGTAGTGATGGGAGGTGGATATAGCTGGCTCACGTTCTTATCCAGTTTTGAGCTTTGGCATTAGAGGCGGTAGGATAAGCTACCGCTGTCTTACTTAATTAGAATATTTATGAGCCGGCGCGATTATCAGTTCCGGATGTCTGACTGTAAAAGCTACAGCACTAGATGTCGCCATCAGAGTTATTGAACTACAGAATCTGCGCTGCTAACTTCTTCTTTCGCATTATACACAATTATAAAATTAGTATAAGTTAAGCATATTCATCAAAAGTTTGTTCTATAATGTTTTTGGGCTCTGTAAAAACTACGCTGGTGACATTCACACCTCAGACGTTTGCATTGCCACGGTTTTGATGTTTTTAATGATAAGCAGTTAAAGTTAAAGTTGGTGTAATGATTTCTAGTGTCATGAACTTTATACCAAGTTTAATTAAAATCTGTTTTTTGGTTCAAATATTATTAGTGAGAGAAAAATAATAGTGACAGTCACATGGACACTCCATTACCCTAAATATGGGATCCTGCTATTTCGAACCTCATTTGTTTATTATAGCGATGGGTTCAGTCGGGTCACAGCCTTGTAACATTTCTGAGGGTATTTCTTCAAGTCAAACTCAGTAGTAAATTTCCACAATAAAAATAATCTCCGTATAAAGAAATCAGAGTTTAATTAACACGGAAAATAAAATGCAAACGATAAAACTACATTCTAAATAAAGCTGAGTAATCAGGGCACGCTCAAGACTTCGCTAACGTCTTCGTCAATTGTAGAAATGTATATTTGCTTCAGTAGATTAGCCTCTGTCTTAATTAGACTCATTGTAATAATGACTGTAATGGAATACACATAAAAATGAGATGTGTATACAGAGGTTAGCATCTATGGAAAGACCAGCCTGACCTTTGTACTGGAAGTTGTGAAGGATTATTGGCAGTTCGAAGGCGTTTAGTTTCTGAGATGGTCTTTAAGTTGATTTTAATTGGGCTCATTACGTTTCGAAAACACTACGTTTCCTAAACTCCCTTATCACCTTTTAATTTATTTTTAAGCCCTTTCAGACGAAAATAAAGGTAGCAAATGTGTTAGGTAGTTTACGATGGACAGGAGGGTGCATTTCATTAACTATTTTGACTAAGAGCAAAAATGGCATAATTGTAGGTTGGCTATAATACAGATTCTGTAACAGAGACTTCGTTTCCTTCACGGGAGCCTGTAACCAGTCACCAAGTCAAGAAATTCCACATTTTTATGAACCCATAAGATCACTACCTTTTTCACAAGATAACCCACCCAGGTCCCTATCCTCTGCGAGATAATCTGCTGCACATTACACTTCTTTAAGATGCATTTTGTTATACAGTCACCCTGTATTTTCACATATTAACTTTTGAACCAAATTGATCAATTTTCATGAAAAGCGGCATGAACTTTATCACATTTGAGAACATATAAGCTTCTGGTTTCTTACAAACGTAATAAAAATGGCGGGCGCGAAATTATGAGGTATGGGCGTCACTAGCACCATTAGCTTTGTGGCCCTAAAATAATGTAAGGTGATAGAACTTGGAGGGTGGGAGGGGGGGGGCGGAATGTGCAAGTTTTGACAAGATAATTTTTGTAGAATGTAAACTATAAAGACAGCAATTGTGCGAAGTTGTTCTTTAGCACGTGGTTTGACTGTGATGAATAAGGAAGGAAGGAAGTGAAATCTGGTGCCGATAGCGTGCATCGTAACCATACCTGCATGCTGTGTGTTAACATCGTTTGCAAGGCAACAGTCACAAACATGGCAAAAGTGCTAATCTTTCATAGTATACCCTAATAATGCGACATATCTGTAAGTACATAAGTCAGATAAAAACTTAATGTGACACAGTAATTCTAATAAATGTACGGCAATCCCTGTACAGGATTGAACAAGCTCTTAGGGTTCCAGGAAGTTGAGAATTCCAGATTTCCAGACAGTCGACACACGAATGTAGTAAAACTGTCAGCCGTAAACACTGGTCGTCTTTACTCCACAGGAGATATCCCTGGTACTCATTGCTCTTAGACGTTGAGTCGACCCCAGTGCCTTAGTGCGGCCGGAAGTATTAAGTAAATGAAAAATTTAAATGACTTCACCTGGAAACGAACCCGCAGCGCCTTAACCAACGGTGCCACCGCGTGTCTGGCATTAATACCAATGTATGACGGTAGATGGGCTCATAAAACCTGTGTAATCAGAAAGCAGGTGTTGTCTACTCTTAACTGCTTTTAATAAATGACCTGTTACTCCCCCGTACATGTTTCCATCCCCCACATTTCCTTGAAGATTGTTAATCTAAAGAATATAAAGTGTTTTCTCAGAGGCAGAAACTGAACTTGCATATACAATTGTATTAAAATGAGATTCATGCTTCTTAGTGCAACCAATGAACTTGTTACATAAGACAGTTTTTCATATAGCAATTTATCATGACTGTGTAATGCTGGTTATTAGTGACAATGTGAACATTGGCGTGGTTTTGTTTCAGTTGCTTTATCTTTCCCTAAAATCTCTCCCCCATTCTGTACACACATATGCACACGCATTGAAGCTAGGAGAAACAAAAACGCTTCTATTATTCAGTAATTGCGACTTGGGCGCGCGCAAGTGTGAAGAATGTTGTTACAGTACGCCATGCTGTGGTGTTCGCTCCACCTCACAAAGTCCTGACACGCAACCTACGCTAATGAACGTCTAACCGCGGACGGTATGTGATTTGTTGAAGAGAGGAAAACATGATACCACATTCTGCAGACAGTCTGGTATAGTCTATCGATCCATACTATAGCCTGTATATGAGAGTGTACTGTATACTGTATGGTGAGCGTAGTCGGTTTAGCGACTCGCTACGGGCTGCACGGTCCAGGTGTCGAATCCTTGTGGAAGCGACATTTTCCGCACCCTTCCAGGCCGGTCCTGGGGCTAACCGAGCCTTCTGTACAAATGGTACCGATTCATTCCCGGGGATAAAGCGGCCGGGGCGTGGCTTTGACCACCCATCCCGTCTAACGCCGAGGTTAAAGAAAGAGTAGAGCTCTACATCTACTCCCCCTCTGGGCCTCCATGTTCTGTACTAGGGTGAACTTTTCATTGTACGTTATATCTGCATACTATATAACGGACTGCTGGTAATTTTGTATTCGTGGTTCCGTGCTTAGTAACTCTTACTTACTTACATACTCACTCCATGGTGCAGAGTCCTTCTTGAGAAGCTAACTGGTTTGCAGCTAGTCAAGAAATTCCCCTCATTTCACGGTACCCGAAGGTTCATTACCGCACTCACAATCGTCCGCCACCTGTCTCTATCCTGGGCCAGCCCAATCCAGTCCACATACCTACATCCCACCTCCTGGAGATCCATCCTAATATTATCCACCCATCTACGCCTAGGTCTTCCCAGTGGTCTCTTTCCCTCCGGTTTCCCCACCAAGACCCTATACACCCCCCTGTCCTCACCCATATGCGCCATATGCCCAGCCTATCTCATTCTTCTGCTTCGTAAGTCTAAGTTAATGAAAAGCAACCAGATGCAACAGTATGCAGATATTTATTTACTGCAAAATCACTGTACATGTTTCGGGTGTCCACCGCACCCATCACCAGGACTACATAAAACTGTAACTGCAGCCTCTGGTACCGGTCATAATATCTGGGCGACAACCTTCCTCCAACGTTGCCAAGGACTGCAAGGACTTTGCAGTAAATAAATATCTGCACACTGTTGCATCTGGTTGCTTTTCATTAACTTAGACTGCTGGTAGTTAGTTTGAACAACGTCTTTTCGCTGAAACGTTTAAATAACGTTGAAAATGTTGGTGATTTGTGAAAGAAGAATTGGAGGGAATATGGCAGAAATTTGTAGTGTTGTCTACTGTAGATATTTTCTTCGCATCTGCGTAGACGACCTATGTAACACCATAAAAATATCGGCCACTTTTAATTCCGGCCTACGACCCATGATTCGAAACAGAACCTCGCAAGCGCTGATCAGGGCCACTAACCACTCCACACAGACTTCTGTTCTTCTTGGCGCAGAAAAATATTTTGATGGTTGTTATATTAAGTTATTTTGCATGACTTTGGTTAGCCGTTTTTCATTCTGTTAATTTTCTGCGTCTTGTCTGCCGTTGTGTCGAGGAAGAGAACGACAGGCGTTTGCTGTCAAAGTGAACGGAGATGCAATAATGGAGGGAAAAACTTGTGAGCGTTAAAGGCTTACTTATGCAAGAAGAAATAGCGAATGAGAAATTAAATATGACAAGATCACAGATTTTAGAAATATGGCTACATTTTTGTTCAGCATGAGCATTTCAAGCTATAATGTAGTTATTGTCTGTAGATGAGGCATCCCCGTTGTGTGTGTAACAATGAAAATGAAAATAACGGTAAATTAAGTCAAAACACAACTAGTTTTATTGGATGTTAATGAGACGACATGTTTCGGCCTACTCGGCCATCATCATGTTTGCAAAGTTCTAAGAGACTAAATATTGCTTGTGTGTGGCGGATGTTGAGATCTCATCATCAGGCCTATAGATTATAGATAGAGAACTTTGCAAACCTGATGATGGCCGAGTAGGCCGAAACATGTCGTCTCATTAACATCCAATAAAACTAGTTGTGTTTTGACTTAATTTACAGTTATTTTCATTTTCATGTAGTTATTATTATTATTATTATTATTATTATTATTATTATTATTCCCGCTGTAACCTTTTCCTCCCTTAGGTTTGTACTGACGTTACATTTTACTTCAGTCAGCTCTAAAATGCAGTACGTCTCCTGTAATCTGGAGCTGTACTTGCTGTAATGAAGCCGACAACTGGAACGCCTCCAAGTTCAGTTGCTGTTGTCTGCTGTAATCTTCTCTTTTCCCACTCCGTTGTATTTAAGCTACTGCGTTCAAGAATCTAATATGGCATTCCTGACCTGACAGAAGGCATCATTTTTATGCAATATATTTCATTAGCCTTTGCTTTGGCCCAGAATTTTGTCCGCTTTTTGACACCGTATCGTACAGGTCTGATGTCCTACTGTGCTGCAGATTTGCTAAGCACAGGGGTTGATATATTGCAAATAACAAGTTGTTACTCTTCATCAGATATTGCGTAACGTATCTGCATTTGATTTTATCTAACAAAAGCCACATCAGGGGTGAAATTTTGTTTATCACAATAATATACAATTTTCTACCTTTAACTTTGATTTCTTATTTAAGTACACTGGATTTTGTTATTATGTCTTGTGATTTGCTTATATTTTTGTTCGTTGTGTGTATGTAGGTTATAGTGGCATATTAATTATCTTCGTGTAGTAGGCCATTAGGCTGTTGAATCAGCAAGTAATTGACAAGAACTGAATTCATGTATGATTTGGCCCCTTCAAAATTTTCACAGAGCATTAATTTTCCTAAAAGCTGAAGATTGTGCTACTCAAAAATGTAATTATTCCGGTTTTTTTTTCTTGCTGAAACGGAGGCTTAGAATGTATGACACTTGAGAGAAAAAAAATTATCAGACTTAATTGTATTCATCTTGTGCCTTTACAAGTAATAATAATTCTTTTAAAATGATGATCTTTGGACACAATCTAACTGATGGAGAGTTAGTTGTTCAGTTTGTTTTTTTCTAACATGATTCGGTCACTTTGCGATTATCATCGGCGGAGTTCACAGTGATTACACGAAAGTTACCTGCAGATTACTTTAAGGTCTATGTCATTAATAGTAAATGCATAGAACAGTGTAATAATAAGGACATAAATAATTAATTATGATAAATACGTCATTAGTGAATTGTACGTATACTGGATAAAATAAATTAACACGCGAGCTTTCCGTAGCGTAATCTGTTGCTAAAAAGATAAGTCGAAAGTGTTTTACAAGATATATTCCAGGTTTTTTTTTAATTTTCCCACCGTGCATGTTGAATCAGTATACATTCATTTAAAATACCAACGTATGCACCCTGTCTTTAAAATATCGTAAAACCTTATTTGGTTAAAACACTTTAAAAACATTCATTAGTGTCCAACATGTTTCGGTTGCTATTTTTCAACCATCATCAGGGAGCCTCAAAGTTCTGCTAAAGTTACTTATTTAGCAGAACTTTAAGGCTCCCTGATGATGGTTGAAAAATAGCAATCGAAACATGTTGGAGACTAATGAATGTTTTTAAAGTGTTTTAACCAAATAAGGTTTTACAATATTTTAAAGACAAGGTGCATGCGTTGGTATTTTAAATGGATGTATATATTCCAGGATGTTTAGTTTCGGAGAAAACTTGTCGCTTCCAAACAGAGTAACATATTTACCAGCAGTGTTATTCGCCACGACGATAAGATTCGTTTGTGTGTGAACTAATCATAGCTCAGCTGGGATCTAGCAATAACTGAATACACACGACGAATCCTGCGACACGCTCCTAAACTTCGGGCCTCTAATATTCCAACTGGTGTTGCTGCACGGGAACACGCGCTTCCTTTATCTTGGTCGACGTCATCCAGACGCTGATACGTTTCCGACGATTGCAGCAGCGTCTCTGTGAGACGGGAAACGTCACACTTACGGTACTGGTGAATGCCGGTCGCCCACGGACCGCGCGGGCACCAGCCAGTGAAAATGCCGTTCAGAGGAGTCTGGCAGTATCACACGGGAATTCGGACTGTTCTGCCAGCACTTCTTGACGATCAGTCAGACTCACACCAGCTATCGCCGAACACACGTCTGTTTCTACACGAGAATCACAACGTACCCAGGGACTGATTATTCGATAATTTTCGCCATTTGTCCGGTGACGTCCATCTCGAACACTAAACGTTGCCTAACGTTTGTTATTATAAATGGTATTGGTGAAGAGCTGTATACGTATTAAAATTCCAACTTTCATCCATGCATTTTTATCTTTGTCACAACCATGTCCTACAGGAAGTATTATATTGGATGTTTTCATTATATGATAAATCCTCTGCTGCCCTTGTATATTAATAAGACATGCCGTGTAGTTTCCAGATTTGTTGCAGGTCAGTGCGTCACGTCACTGCACTGTATTGATAGCAGATTGACCTACAGTTGTGTTTGTGTTTCCTTTATCTGTAAGCTGTTTTTGTTGTGTTGTTTTTAACACTATTTTAAGTTCAGGAGGTTGTTTGTAATGACTTTCACATATGACAGGCGAGGATGGTAACAACTTACCGAATCAACGGCCTGATACAAGAGAGTTACGATTCTTATTTATTTCTTAGTCGGATTCATTCTACCTACTCATTGTATGTATTTGGGTTATTGTTGCACGTGATTACACTTAGACATATCACACTCGGTAGGACTTCTCTGGACGAGTGATAAGCCCATCCCACAGACCCTGACAACACACAACACTCACAAGAGAGAGAGAGAGACATCCATGCCCCCGTTGGGATTCGAACCCGCCATCCCAGCAAGCAAGCATCCGCAGACACACGCTTTAGACCACGCAGCCACTGGGGTAGGCAGTTACGTTCCTTAGAGTATGTTTTTGTACTACGGTGGTTATAAAAAGTGAATTATAAATTAATGCCTACAAGAGTGCTTGGAAATAAAGAGCCGGGGAAAATCTTTGGACCCAAGAAGAATTAAATGAGTGGCCATTTAACGGAGTAAACAGCCAGGGACGCTGTTATTTGTAAGCCTGCAGGTTATCTGTGTTCTTAGGATAAACCAACCTGCCTAGGAGGCTGCATAAATTGACACGCGAAAAATGCTTTTCCATTATAAGTTCTTAGAAACACATTGGTAGTCTAAGTACTCTTAAAGCATTGAACATTGTGGTGGGCTTGTAAGTGCTGCTACAGCATTCAGCACAGTGGTGAACTGACAATTAGTGTTAGAGCATTAAACACAGATGTGGATATATAAGTGCTGTTACACCATTAAACACAGTGGTGAACTGATAAGTGTTGTTAAACATTAAACACGTATATGTACAGTTAATTGCCATTAAAGCATTAAACCCATCTGACAGCTTATTTGTAAATGGCTTCCAGCCTTAGTCAGTATATTTCATGTAAGGAAGACCTTCATCACGTGACAAACTGGGATCAGGGATCTCTTTCCTTCATTAATTTTTGTGATATGTTGATCAATTAGAAGCTCTGGCAGATTGCTAAGTTCAGGTCTGACACTGACAGATTCAAGTTTTTGTCGCCTGTCTGTGCAGGGGGGATATCATCACAGAATACTGGGAGTCTGTCGATTTGGCAGGACGGCCAGGACATGGAATTTGACATACAGAGGGCGCTGCCTATATTATCACAGAGAAGGGATTATTTGAATTAAAATATTAACGATTTTTGGCGCTTTTCGATAACCTATACAAATTAAGTTAATGATGAATACATTGGTTAGGCGGGTCAAAAAATGACCGTCAGGATGCCGTCAAGCGCTTAAGTTTTGTTGTCTTCTGTTTTTATTTGTATCCAAGACATATTAACCTCCCACTTATGAACCAATTTGAAATAGTGACTTTATTTAAATGACAGTAAAACTCTGATTCACTAACAAAGCGTCACGTTTTAACGCTATCACGTGGTACTGTAAAAAACATTTACCTTCCAGTTCTGCCAACATCAGTAAGCCATAATTATGTTTCCCCGATGCAGGAAAACGATTCGCTATAGCTCGGTCAGGATATCGGCAAGGCTTGGGGCTAGACAACTGAGGGGTTTGGTCTCGATTCTCGGCAGAGAGAAGAGGTAGTTTTCCCTTCTGAAATACTTTCAGAGCGGTTGTAGGACCCACTCATCTTCATATTAATGGATTCTATGGAAACGGCCGGGGCGTGATGCTGTTTCATCACTTCAAACTAATTAAGGGGTTACAAATGAGAGGAGATGTACCTATACTCTGTCATACGCCTTCATGAAGTGCACAGGGCCAGCTTTAGTTTCAAATTATGAATGCCTGGACAAGGGTAACTGAATTTCTTGTACAAGCTTTTAAATTATATAAAATAATTCCGTCCACATTTTTAGTCAGCATACCTGTATTAATTTAAATGTTTACTTCTGTGCTGCCGTAACTTTGCCGGCGTGTTTTATTAATAACTATCTGCAAGGATTCAGAAGAAGAAACTCCAAACATTGGGAACCTTGTTAGCAAGTTTTCTCTAATTCTGCCTCTCCTTGAACGGTAACAAATTAATCCCGTTGTAGAATCCTGCTTGCGAAGTTGATAGTTGCTCAACTACTGTTTTCGTGTAAACAAGTGGTGGGCTGACAGCAGGCTTGTTACTGGATTTGGAAAATGAATTTACAGCCACCAGGAAAGTGCAGGCATTTTCCGTGCAGTGGGCTGTCATATGGCTCGAGCACTTGTCTTTAAATTAGAGAAATAATGCAATTTTTCTGTTTATAATTGAATTACCCTACAATTTTTAGATGAGACATACCGCTTGTGTATCTTCAGTGATTAATAGAGGTATAAATGTTTTAGTATAATACAACTTCATTTCTTTTAATTATTAAATCTAGTGATGGATATTTTTTGTTGCATGAATTTTGAGGCTGGTGAAGTGTGACGTATTTTAATCTTGGCGAAATTTGTAATTGTATGTTTATGGAGACACGTTTGGTTAAAATATATATTGGCGTTGGAATTGTATATTTTTCCTTTAGGGTTTTGTATTTGTGGAAATGTCCTTAACTGGTGCTTGCAAGTTTTATGTGAGACATACCCGTTGTTTATTTTCAATGATTAATTTTAGTCTAACACAACAAAGTTGTGTTAAACTAAAAAAAGTTATACTTCTATTAATCATTGAATTACCCTAATTGTATTATTTTACGTTCTTTTCCTCAATAGCTGCTTCTTCTAATACGTGGTAACTTCAAAAAGTTCCCAGAATTGGCTGGTATAATTTACAGGAATTGCTGCATGAGGAAAACTGTGAATAATTGATACCCTTCGTCATCTTAGGGGTGCAGTGAGAAAGAAACGCCCCCCCCCCCAAAATGGAGAACCAACTGTTTGTTTCTCCTTCCCGACAATGCTGCAGCACAACGGTCTGTTTTGGTCAAGGATTTCTTAGCAAATAGCAATGTGACAACAATGAAGCATCCTCTGTAGGCCTACTCTTCTGAACTGGCTTCAACTATTTCTACTTGTTCCTTCGATTGAAATTAGCTTTGAACGGGCGTCGCTTTTGTGATGCTGCCTACGTAATTAAGAATGTGACAAAAGAGCTGAAAAGGCTGTCACAAAATGGCTTCCAGGAAAGTTTCCAACGCCTTTACAGTCCCTGGCAGAAGTGTATAGTTTCACAAGGGGAACATGTTGAAGCAAATGCAGCTTCAGTGATTTTACTGTTTTGTTTTCCACAGAAATAAAGTGATTCCGGAAAAATTTCAAGCTACCGCGTATAGCCTGGTGTTCCTTCTTGTGGTCAGATATCTGACGCTGGATTTAATGGTTTTGTCAATAGATGGCAGTTTTTTTGATGGGGCCCAGCGCCATATTTTACATTGCAATTTGGTTGGAATATATATCGTACGGGAAAAGAGATCATGAATTGTATGAAACTTAAATTATGGATATTTTCGTCCAAAATTCTTTGCGCATTTCTTGTCATCCTCGTACACTCTGTAGGGGGGAGGGAGGAGATGTACGCACCTTACATGTCCAGAACCTTATAGTCGTTCCGCATGGAAGTGGAAAGTCATTAATATAAGGCGCGAGGTTTCCGTGTTTCCGATCACCATAAGGGCACACGTTCAAAAGTATTCTGCCTTCCATTAGATTGGCCACTGAAGAATAAAGTATCTATACGCAGTGCCATGTACAATTTTGCAGCTGGCTTTGGAAAAAAGACACAAAAATTAGAATCCTCATATTTTCTGCTCCGTGCGTGATGTCAAATCCAAACTATCTAACCAACTAGTCATGTATTAAACACAATCGACGCGCCCTTTGGTTCCTGCGTGTTTCGGCACTCCAGGCATGCTGAAACATGCAGGAACGAAAAGGTGGAACAAAAACTAGAGTTTATTATTCTTGCTATCCTGTGACATAATCCCATTTTCTCGATAGCACCCTCCATTCAAACCCCTCCCACGCTCCTTAAACATAGGCGCACAGCAATACTGTTTATCGATTAAGGTTGACAGGACGTTTTGAAAGGGGGTGGAATTTCTAACTAACGAATCCTTAAAATTTTTATTAAATGGGGTTGAAGTGATGCCAGGATTATCTAGAGGGCAGGGGAAATTCGATGGGGTTCGAAGTGTAATTGTGCGTGTTGTGTTTGTAAGTAATTACAGAGGCGAAACGGATATACTGATGACGTGGTAGCAGGTCTGAACGTGGCACATCGCTCTGTGTGTATCGCTTAACACGATTCAAATTCAGCTTATTTGTGTTTTGAGTTTCATTCATTTTCATGCAAATTAACAATTTTTTCCTAGTTTTATGGTACAGGGTCAGGTACAGTCTCGTATTTCATGCTCTCCATTCATGCTGTGTCTTTTACACAGTTCTGACAGCACAGTCCAGCACCGCGCAGTTAGAAATAAATATATGCAGTGTTCAAATCATATTTTCGGGCTGAACGAAATCTGATTTGGCTTGATAACTGTGCAGTTAGAGCTGCCTAAGTCAGTTGTGCGTCCTGTGTACAGTTGCGAGCGACGTACATAGTCGTAACTTGATTCTGGTTTTTTCAGTCTTTAATCATGACAGATCTTTCAAACGTGTTTCTTTTAGAATTCAACGTGTCATATCAGAGCTCAAAATACTTTTCCTTGGTGAAATAAAAAGACCTACATTAATTGGGTCAAGAAAGAACATGCGCGTCTGCGAAATCTTCTTTCCCAATACCCTCTGTTGGTCACGTGAAATGGTCGTGTGTCGTTTGTATCGCCAGAATGTGTAAGTTTGTTGTGAGTTATTCGAGCTGAGATGTCTTAAGGAAGGACTGACTGACGGACATCTGGAGGCTATTAGGCGCTTTTCAAGACTATGCGAACGCGTTTGATGAGTACACCATGCTTTTTACCACGTTCTAATTATTACTAGAGCGATGGTGAATTGGTTGGATTTTGTTTGGTCGTTTTGGTTACATCATTTTCCAGTTGACTGTTTCCATAATGTGTAACTTGATCATTTATTTTTCTTGTCATATAAAGAGGGGGGTTTTGCTAATTCTTGAAAGTCATCGGATTTATATTTGAAGACGTAGTTGCGGACCGCCTCTGTGGTCTAGTGGTCAGAGTTTCTGGCTACAGATACAGATGTCCCGGGTTCGATCCCCGGCGCTACCAGTAGTAGTGGGTCTGGAACGGGGTCCACTCAGCCTCGTGAGGTCAACCGAGGAGCTACTTGAATGAAAAGAAGTAGCGGAACCAGGTCTAGAAAACAGAGATTAACGGCTGTGGGGACCCGTTGGGCTGACCACGTGACACCCCTCTATCCGCAAAAGTTGGCACTAACTTCGCCGACCGGCGGCGGCCGCTCTGTCGGTATAG
>Ga0123354_10000600_pt1 | contig 37489 bp, 23 predicted proteins | sample TergutLab28metaG_2_FD_97872 | JGI IMG/M metagenome (GOLD analysis project Ga0123354, IMG submission 97872) | Labiotermes labralis P4 segment gut microbial communities from Petit-Saut dam, French Guiana - Lab288 P4 | ecosystem: Host-associated > Arthropoda: Insects > Digestive system > Gut ... | reverse complement strand
TTTTTTTTTTTTTTCTGTTTGTTTTTTTTTTAATTATTTTTTAATGTGTGTGTGTTTTTTTTTTTTTTTTTTGAGCAGGCTTACAATGGAAAATTTACCGAGGCTACAAGAAGTCCACCAAACAAGAAGCAGCTATTTTTGTCTTTGAGAAGCGCCAGTTAGAAAGATTGCCTCGTAGTGACAGAGATGCTATGTTGGAAACATTGCGCCGGGGTGTTTCACAGCTTACCAGATTGAGGCATCCTCAGATTCTAATTGTGCAACATCCGCTGGAAGAATCAAGGTATTATATGGATTCACTTATGTCCCTGTCATAATAATTATAATTTCCTTTCAATAATCGGTGTTTTGTTATTCATACAGGGAGAGCCTAGCCTTTGCTACAGAGCCTGTATTTGCCAGCCTTGCTAATGTCTTGGGATCAACAGAGAATATGCCGTCTCCTCTACCTTCACAACTTAAGAATTATAAACTGTTCGAAGTAGAAATCAAATATGGCCTCCTTCAGGTAATCTAGTTTTTCCAGTTGTAGTAGGATTTAATACAGAACTGAAGAATGGGAACCTGAAATTTTTCTACATATTTTATGTACGCAACTGCTGAAAGTTTTCATTCCAATTTTAGTTTTGTATTCTGTAGAAAGGCATTCTTACAATTATGAATATAATATAATTGACAGTCTGACAGCCTTTCACTGTGTGGTCTCCTTGCTCTTCTAAACCACCCTATTCTGAATCATTTTATGTTTCTTTATTTCACTGCCTGTCTCGAATGTTGGTAATTCTACTTCATATGTGGGAGGTTCATTGTTTAGAGTGAGGTCCAAACATTGGTTTAATAGTCATATATGTTACGGTTTTAATCAGTTCCTTCAGACATGCTGGGATAATACTTTAAAAGAAGTCATGATCACTTTCTTCCACATCGTTACCATTTCCTCATTCATCCAGTCTTTCACCATGCCATGGGAAAGCATCTTTAACCCTTCAGAAACTAAAATCTCTTGGTTGTGGGGTTCATCATTACTGCTACACAATCGCTGCTCCTCCAGCTATACACAACTCCTCACTGATGCAAACTGCTGCACATTCAGCTACCCTCATTGCCTGGGCAAGATAAGAACAGGCAGCAATAAACATGTATACAAAGAGAGAGAGAGAGAGAGAGAGTACCATCCTCCTATGCAGGTGTCACTATAACCAATGCACAGTCTTGTCTAGAAGGAAATGGAAGCTTAAATGCCATGCATTAAACCCTGCATCTCCTTTACAGAAACCAGTCTGTTAATTTTAAGTAGGGAAATAATCTTATTTTCTTGTGGGAATTAATACAAAACACATAAATATGTTTGGTGGGCAGAATTTAGGGTTTTTGAATATACCAGTAGTAAGCACTGGGTTTTAAAGGGTTAAATAAACAAAGAATCAACACTCTCTTTGTCTCCTTGTTTTGCCTTTTTTTCATATAGTAATTTTGTATTATTAGACTGTGCGTAGCCAATGTATTGTGTATCTAAGTTTCTGATTCTGACAATAGCACAGGAAGAATGTATCTCTTGGTGTGCCTTATCACAAATTCGTGTTTTCTCTTTTATTAAATTTTAATAATTTCATATTTACTTGAGTCTTCTTATGATTAGATACTGAAGTTTCATAATTTATTTCTGTGAAGATAGGAGAATTTTTTAATCTGTTGGTAGAGGTGATTCATTATAACTTACCTGGGTATGTTTATTTAGGTAGGGGAAGGACTAGCATTCCTTCACAATGATGTGAAACTCTTGCATCATAATATCTGTCCTGAAGTAATCGTGATTAACCAACAAGGTGCCTGGAAGATATTTGGTTTTGACTTCTGCATACACAGCCATAACACCCAAGACTCACAGGTAATATTTTTATATTTTTCTTAATCACAAATTTTGAAAACATATTTATCACTTATTCCTGTCACTCTTTTTTTTTCTTTCTTCCCCAATAGCTACATTAATGTAGTGATTGTTTAGGAATTGAAATCACATGGTCAACATGACTTTTGGCTGAGCTTATCATCTAACAAAAGACCAAGGATGGATTGGGTGCGTGAAGAACCATTAGGTTTCTTCTGATTAAATTTGTTATTTCTCTTGCAGCAAGTATGTGTTCATGTGCATAGAATAACTGTGTTGGTCATGTATAATTGGAATGTAAAAAACTTTTAGGCAGCCTTGTTACTGATTTATGTTCAGGAGGTGCCTAGTTCAGTTGTCAGCTGGTACATGATGGGCCTGACTGAGCTGTTCATTGGTTTTCTTCATTCTCTTCCACTACCATACATTAAACCATTAGGGCTGCCTCCCCATTCCTTTCAGATTCATTGAACACATTACATAATCTTAGCATTCTTACATCATCTATGATCTGTCCAAGAAATTTGACATACAGAGTGCATTTGAATAACTTTTGCAGGAATTTATTTTTTATTTATTTTTTTTTTTTTTAGGTACCAGGGCTTATCTGTGCCAGTTTCTTGCTTGTATTTCATAATACATCTTTGTCAGTAAGCAAGTTGCTTGTAACTGCAGTTCCCATCTGTAACAGTGACTTTGTTAATCATCATGAATGTTAGGATTGGGTAGTAGTAATTTCACCAGAAATTCTTAAATTTGCAACATGAGTGCTGAGTAGTGATTGGCATTTCTTGTTTTAGGAACCTTACTGGCCATTTGTAGAGTACAGCCCTACACTACATCCAATGGCACAACCATGTCTTGATTACTTGGCTCCTGAATATGCCCTCACCCTGAGCCATTCTCCAGCCAGTGACATGTTTTCCCTTGGAATGCTTATCTTGGCCGTGCACAATTCTGGTCAGCCTCTAAACAACAATAATGGAGACTGGAACTCTTACAAAAGGAACGCTTGTGAGGTACGTGGTGTAGCTGAACATTTTTGGTATATTTGTTCGTTAGGTAGAGAGATTGGTGGCCTCAGTTATGGGCTGTTCATAGCCATCCATTAAGGTAAAGCAGTCCCATTACAGGCCTGGAGTGGCCTAGAGGGTTCCAGGAAGTTAAGGTTCCCAGATTTCTTGACAACGGCACAGGATGGTGGTAAGGTTGTCAGCGTTACGCACCGGCTGCCTTTACCCCCAGGAAATTCTCCTGGTACTCATTTCTGTTAGAGGCTGAGTTGACCCCAGGGCCATAGTGCGATCGGAAGGATTTTATGTCAATGCAAAATTCCAGTGACACCAGCTGGGATTGAACCAGCGACCATCCGATTTGTAGCACAGCACCTTAACCACTGTGCTACCACGGTCCCCCATAGCCATCCATTATAAATTGAAACTTGCTTGCTCGTACTGCACATAGCTGTTAACATAATTGTATTGTTTTTTCCTTCAGCTAAAGCAGGCGTCTGCTTCACGTTTGCTGTGTGTGACAGATGGACTACGAGAATTTGTCAAAATGTTGTTGAATGTTACACCAGAGTTAAGGCCTGATGCACATCAATTCACAAAGGTATGTTCCAAATTCTTTTCTGTCTCTTTAGCCTATTTATTTGAGTTGTGTTATAACATCATTCTGCACTGTACTGTAGCTTTCATTAAAAGTAAGCATATTTAACTTTTGGGAAATTGGAGTGGGTATTTAAATTTTAGCATGTGCTTTATGAACAGCATGAATATTGTATGAACAAAAAAAAAAAAGATAAAATTATGAAATAAATGGCACTTTGTTGGGAAAAAACCAGAGATTATGCAGCATGTCATACAAATGCAGTGAACTTCCTTGTTGCCTAAATACATAAAATGAGTTTCTAAGGGTGTTTTCCTACTTGCATACCGTACATAGTTTGCTGACTGGCTGAAGGTTAATACCAGGGTCCTGAGAAGAAATATAATAGCGTATGAGAGGGTTCATTGTTTTTGTTTTTTACCTGATATTATTAGAATGAGGTTATATTTGGAATGTGTAAAATGTTACATTATAAAACTGGAAGGAAAGAAACTGCCTGGGAGACAAAGGTGTAGATGGGATGATGGTATTAAATTGAATCTTAAAGAAACAAGAACTGCGGATGTGGAAGGGATTTGTTTGGTGCAGTGCACTATCCATTGGTGGGCTGATGTGAACACGTTAATGAACCTTTGAGTGTTGCTGAAGGTGATGAGTATCTTGGCCAGTTGAGGGACTGTTAGCTTCTCAACAAAGACTGCTCCATGCAGTTAGTTGTCACTGTAACTCTGTGTATATACTTCAGTAATCTTTTGTTACAGATTGAGTTTTTTGAAGATGTGGGAGTGAAAACTCTTAATTACTTGGACTCATTATTTCAATGGGATAATCTCCAGAAGTCTCAGTTCTACAAGGGCTTGCCACAGATTATACAAAATCTTCCACATCGAGTCTGTATACATAGGTGAGTGTAAGTCAAACAGTGAATGCTGTGACCATCTCAGGCATGAGCTGCTGGTACTTAATCACCTTTGTTTTGTCAGAATTCTTCTTGTTTTTATGTGATAGACTTAATGTTAATAATTAGGAATGATTTTCTTTTATTATGTGTTGAATCACATTAAATGTGTTATGTGTTGATGAAGTTTGGTATTCACCATGTTTCTCTGAACGTTTGCAAAAAAAATATGTGCCCCTTGTTTTCCATCTGGACATAGTAGTAATTATGTTATTAATTTATGACCATATATTGCTACATTGTATTATGTATAACTTGCCATCCTAAAGACCTTGGTGTTCTGTGTCATGACAACATGTAGTCCTTTACGTTGATACTGCAGTTGTGGAGGAACATGCTGCCTTCATTGTCAGAGTTGAGATGAGTGGGATGAGGCTGCAGTCAGGTTGTTTAGGCAGACTGCAAGGAAGGCATTTCCCACTTAACATCTGCTATGGCCTTCAGAAGGGTTGTGCATGTTCTCCCCTGTAACAGCACTGTGGGGCCTTTGGAAGTGTCCATTTTGTCTCTTGGTGTTTCACATTCCTGTTCACTATTCCTGTTGGTTTGGACTGGGTTCCATCCGCCATCCCGCTCCTCTAGATCTGATTGACCACAACCTTTGCGTAATTTTATTATCTACAAATCAACTGGCAGCATATTTCTGCACAGTGTTGGCGTCCATCAGGAAGACTACACAGTGCCACAGCACAGAAGGCAACAACCTGTTGCAATGCAGTACTGCATGTGCTTAGTGTTTGGGGTATGCAGTAGTACAGCAGACAGTGCTGTCACACTGTTCTCTAAAGCAGCCTTCAAGAGCTGGTAGAACAACTGATCAGGAGTGTAGGAGCTTGATAGGAATGAGGGAAATGTTCATGCGTCATGGTTTGTGTAGGGAGAAAATTTGTAAGAGAGAAAATTTTGGGGGATACAAGGAGGTAGTAAGAAGGTGTAAAGTCCATTGTCTTCGTATTTGAAACATTAAAAAAAAGTAGAGAGATGGGATGAGTGGTATAGAGATTATCATTTCTTTGATGATTCCTGTATGGCTTATCTAAAAATTCAGATTATATAATGTATTGTTAAGAGCCAGTTGTATTTCTTCTCATAACAGACAGCTGGCAATACAGATTTTATGTGATACATTAATTAATGTATGGACCAAATGCTGCCTTGATTTACTGATAGCTGTCCAGATGGCAGGGATTTGTTGAATATGGAGGTTAGTTACTGAGTTTTATGTGTTCCATGTTCTTTGCATTAATCACAAGTATAATTTAAAAAAAAAAAAGCCTGACAAATTCACTTGGGTGTGTAAATGTACTTTTATTACATAGTAATGACTGATGTGTTTCAGCTAATCATGGGGCTATCTTTAGGGAGGTGAGAACAAGAATGCATTTAAAACTGTAATATGTCAAAATCAATCCACAGTTAAAAATCGTATAATGTTTCGTTAAAACTCATGGTTTAAAGGGTATAATATTGATGAATATGAAGTATTAGTATATAAAAGTTGTTGTATATGGAGTCAAGGTCTGTGGGGTGAGGTATGTAGTAGATACATGTGGTGACTTATGATTCTTATTGGTAAGCAGTTGGTAACGACTCTGAACCAAAGACAAAATTTTAGCTGTGTATTGATTTTGAAACATTACAGTTGTAATTGTATTCTTGTTCTCACTGCCCTGAAGGTGGCCACATGAGTTTCCAAAACATGTTGGTGATTACTGTTTAATAAAATTATGTTCATACACCAAAGTCCATTTGTTTCTTTTTATTTAAAAAAAATTGTGTGTTCATTACTGAGTTTATAAAGAGCCTGTTTGTGCACCTCATACTGATCTGTTGGAATCCAGTTCACACTGCCACTTCCTGACCTGGGTGTTGTTGAGAAATTTAATGGAATGTTTAGTATAACCCACTCATTATTGAGTGTTTAATACAGGAGTCTTACAGTTATATCCAATATCATATTTCTGTTCAGAATACTTCCCTGTTTAATGAAGGAATTTGTGAATCCAACCATGGTACCATTTGTTCTGCCAAACGTGCTGTTAGTGACAGAGAACTGCAGCAGAGACGAGTACCTGCAGCACATTCTTCCACACCTTAAGCCTGTCATGAAGTTGCAGGAACCAATCCAGGTAATCAACATGTTCTTCTTTTCCCTGCCATTTTAAGAGAATTCATGAGAATATCTCACATATTTTCATGATAGTGTAGTACAGGCAAGTTTATTTACAACATTTTCCATGTGACAGCGAGCTATTCTGTGTTTTGGATAAAGCTAGGGGAGTGGTTGATAAAAATGTGACATTTGTTGTTGAGGTATCACACAACAGTGACATAAGAAGGGGAAATTAAATTTTTTTCCATTGAAGATTGCAGGGAAGCAGGTTTATTGTTAAATTAAGTGAGACCCTGATTCCTGCATTCCTGGACGTAGTGAAGTTCCATATTTAATTAATATTTTTTCTGGTCCCAGCTGAAGTCCAATGTACAAAATACATTATTTCTGCATATTTGGCTGAATTTTTATTTATTAAATAACCCACACTTAGTGTAAGGAATGTTCACCTTCTGGAACTTGTACATCAATTCATTGTAATTATAGTTAAGTGAAGAATTCATATTCACATTTTCTGTATGTCAGATCTTCATATAACCGTAGTTTATGGCAGGTGACGTAATATATTGAATATGCATGAAAGCTTTGTTATTTGTAGCATTGTAGGTCTTTCAGTTGTTGACTGAGATTTTTTTAAGTCTTTATTTCTTGTGCCCTTAAATATTTTAGAGTTAATTTAATTTTATTTGTTATGTAATTGTATATATTTGCATGAAAACATTTTCTTTATGTACTTAAGGCAAGACGGGGTGCACATGGTGGTGCAGTTGGTTGAGGCACCGCACTACAAGCCGGAATGTTGTGGTTTCGATTCCTGATGGTGTCATTGGAATTTTTCATTGATATAATCCTTCTGGCCACACTATGGCCCTGGGGTTGACTCAGCCTCTAACAGAAATGAGTACCAGGAATATTTTCTGGGGTTAAAGGTGGCCGGTGTGTGTAGGGCTGACAACCTTACCACCTTCATGTGCCGATTGTCTTGCAGTCTGGCAGCCTCAACCTCCTGGAACCCTCAGGGCCTGCCCAGGCCTGTAATGGGATTGCTTTACTTTAGTCAAGAAATTATTTTGTGATTGTATACAGTATGTCTTATGAATAGATGAACAGTTTGTCATTAATTCTGCTTGTCCCCATTTAGTGAATATCACAATTAAGTGTGAGAAAACCATTTCCCCCATAGATGCATTTGATAAGTATTTTAGTGTCATTCACACAAGGCATCAGTAATGCAAACAAAAACAGACTGTTCACTATGCCACAAGCAAAACATTTCTGTAGTTGGAAACGTATGTACCATTGTCCTTATTAGCACTGTGTGTGTGTGTGTGTGTGTGTGTGTACTTGCGCATTCATGCACATGCCTGTGACTTTAAGTGGATGTTTGCTTTGATGTTTGATTTTTGGGTGAATCAGTACTGTGTTTCTTATTTCTAGATTTTGTTGATATTTATGCAAAAAATGGAGCTGCTTTTGAAGCTGACACCAGCAGAAGAAATTAAAAGTGATGTACTGCCAATGTTGTATCGAGCACTTGAGTCAGAAGCTCAGCAGATTCAAGAGCTTTGTTTATCGGTGTTGCCAACATTCGCAGGACTCATTGATTATCCAGCCATGAAGAATGCATTGCTACCACGTATCAAGCGCCTCTGCATTGCTACCTCCTACATCTCAGTAAGCTACCTTCACTTGAAATTAAACTTGTTTTCATGTACACAATCTTAAGATACCGAAATTCAGAGTGATGAGATGTATTTGATATTCATATGGCCGTGCATCATAATATATATCTATAGTAAAACCAACCAGATGCACTGATCTCTCAAAATTATTGTATTTTAAAAGTAACACTGTACATGTTTTAGATGGTCTCCCTGTCCATCATCAGGAGTTCAAGACTGTGCATACACCAACAGGCATATGTCAAACAAATACTGCTGCCTACTTGCTAGTGGTAACAAGATGGATGCAGTTCCATCTCGTTCCCACTAGCAAGCAGACAGCAGTACCCGTTTGACTTATACCTATTGGTGTATGTACAGGCTTGAACTCCTGATGATGGACAGAAAAGGTGTCTGAAACATGTAGAGTGTTATTTCAAAAATACAATAATTTTGAGAGATCAGTGCATCTGGTTGGTTTTACTATAGAAATGGTGAGATGTAATGTTAGTATATTCAGAATACCAGTATTTGGTAATTAGCATGGTGATGTAGAGTAAATGCTATTCATAGCACATACATGGTAAGTCATATACAGGAATGTCATTGCTGTGCTAAAAATTAATACATAACAAATTTGGTGCATGTTAATGTTCAGGTGAAGGACATTAAGCACTGAATATTGTAACAAATAATTTGACCTTTATACTGAATTTTTTTTATTTCACCATCTGTCACAGAAGAGAGTAAATGGAGTTTGAGGTGTAATGGTTTGGACTTGTGTTTGTGAGATGCTTGGTTTGAATCGTGGCTGGAATACTGTCACGACAGGTTTTTGTGCCTTTTGCCATTCCTGCCTGGCTGTTGCTGTATCTTGCCACATACTATCTCATTCACTGTTCCTTAGTCATCCTACTATTTGACAGAATGTAAATAAACAAGAATGCAATATTGTTTCCTTCATTTATCATTTCCATTTTAAAGGCCTCTTCTTTGTGGCTTTTTTTTGTGAATGAATGAAGGGTTGACTGTGCCTTTAATTTATTTTACCCCATTTGTAATTTGCAATTTATGATCCATCATATTCTTTATAATGTGTAAGCCTCATGACAATTGTGCAGCTTAAATTGTATACAGAAGCAATGAGGACATATATTAACTCTGATCACTATTTCCAGTAGTAGTACAAGATTAGTTTGTGTGTCAGGAGGGGGCCATGCAATTGCTGAGGTGGTTATTCACCCACATCTCACCACAAAGTCACAGGTTCAATCCCAGGGTATTTCATGTGGACAAAGTGGCACTGGGATAGGTTTTTCTCTGGACCCATTATTTAACTGTCAGTATTTCACCAATGCTGTGTACTCGTTCATCCATTCATTCATTCATTCACCTGTCATCAATGCTACGTAACCTAGGCAATCAAATAGTTGGTGTTTTCTCTTCTGAAGATGTTTACAGTCATTTTCATTTTAATTCTGTGATGTTCACAGGTGCGTGTGAACTGTCTGGTATGTGTTGGCAAATTGCTAGAGCACCTAGACAAGTGGTTGGTTCTAGATGAAGTGCTTCCATTCCTTCCGCAGATCCCTTCCAGAGAACCCGCTGTGTTAATGGGAATACTTGGTATGTTATGTGACGGGAATCATGTTTTATTGTTTTATAATGTTTTACACTTCTAGATATTCATGACATAATTCCATGAATTTCTTATGATATCTGAGCATGTATCTCTAGCAATGTTTTTTGTTTAAAACTGTTGTCTTTTAAGATTTGCCATAGAAATGTTACAGTCTGTTGACTGTGCCATACAGGATTTTAAATCAGCCAGTGGTTTCTGCAGTCTTGATAATGAAATTTAATTTGACCAGACTCATTTTAGTTTATTTCAAATGGAAAAAACAGTACTGAAACAGTGGATTGCAAGATATGTGGTACAATGGAATTAAAAAAAAGACTGTTCGGCCAATTGGTTAAAACCTGCTTGAGAAGTCTTGTTATTGGACTTCTAGCATTTTAAGATAATACTGTGCCACAGTGAGAAAAATCCTCAAGATATAATTACAAATATGAATATTTTGTTTTTGTTGGTCATCCCATTGTGTTAGATTTGAGAAGAAGAGAAATAAATTGTCATAAATAAACTGGTACTAATTTGGTTGATGACAATTTATTTCTCATGTTAATATAGTTTTTCTTGTTTTAGAATAAAACTGATATTATTTTCCATAACATGTGCCTTCCAGGGATCTACAAATTGGCATTAACACATAAGAAGCTTGGAATTACAAAAGAACTAATGGCAACCAAAATCCTCCCATTTCTTATGCCATTAAGTATAGAGAATGGACTGACCCTGAATCAGTTCAATGCACTGATGGCTCTTATTAAAGAGATGGTAAGCCGAGTGGAAGGGGAGCATCGTACAAAGTTGGAACAGCTCAACTCCATTCAGCAAGAATCCAAGTATGTATGAGCTATGGTAGTGTTGGCTTTACATTCACTAAAACTATGCTTCAGATGGGAATCTTTGTGTGTGAAATCTAGATGATCATTATTCAGTTCGACCCTTGGTAATTAATCTGTATGCAATATGTAAGCATTTCTTGATGCATCATGGCTGAGAATCTTACATATTCTTGGATATCACAAACAAGGAATCTCTCACGCTTATGTAGTGGCTTCCGTGGAACGCGGAAATGCAAGTGGGAATTGATAGCATTCACAGCACACAAGCTCTTGCTAGACTGAATAGTTTTATCTCTGATATACTTGCAGGTACAGTCCTGAAAACAGCTTAAACAGATTTTCTTACAACGTACAGCAGTTATATATCAGAAGCATGAAAATTGACACTAGACATAATTAGAAAGTCTGATAGTACTTTGACTTTAGTTGACTTATATTTTTACCCAATTTGAAAGGAGTTGTTTTCATTTTCAGTGTATAGGATTTGTCAGTAGCAGTAACTAATACACATATATTTTGCTTCAGGTCTGTTCCTATGAATCTGACCACCAACCCATCACAGCTGGTTCCAGCCCCTCAACCTCAGTCAGATCTTGACCAGATGTTTTCAGGCCTAGGGTTAGATGACTTCATGGGAGGCAGTGGGACAGATGCCACTCCAAAGACCCCTCAAGTCAATGGGAATGTTAATTACAGTACTTCACTTACTTTAAAGGATAAACAAAGGTGTGTGTTGTTGTTTTTGTAGTATGGTGTCTGAATATGTGTGTGGTCTGAAGATGTAGCATTCCTCCAACACTCTTGATGCCATATCTGTTTGTCATGTCTGAGTCTTCTTCTGTGGTATCCCAGTAAATCATATATAATAAGTAGTGAAGTAGGGTGCACATTCATATTACTACAAATTCCATTTCCTCATTTCCATTATAATTTGCAGACACCAAGCCTTGCAGATTAAAGTTGTTTAAAATGTGGGAGGAACAACTGATTTCAGTGGGCCGGGTAGCTCAGTTGGTATAGTGACTGACTATGGGCTGGATGGTCCGGGATTGAATCCTGGCAGGGACGAGATTTTCCGCCCGTCCAAACCGGCCCTGGGGCCCACCCAGCCTCCTGTAAATTGGGTACCGGGTGTTTCCCGGGGGTAGAGGCGGCCGGGGTGTGGGGCTGACCCCCCCACCCCCATCCAGTGTGCTGAAGTCCTAGAAAAGAGTAGAGCTATACCTCTACTCACCCTAAGGGCCTTCGTGGCCCATAAAAAGGGTGAAACCTACCTACTACTGATTTCAATTATCATTGAGAGCTTACAGAACAGTAACTTAAGTAAAAAATATATTTATGAAGCTGGATTACTCTGTGAACTGTGTGCTTCATGTGAGACATATCCTTGCATCAGTTGGTTGTACGGCTGGACTGCAAGGAATGAAGCTTTAGAGAGTGCTGCAAGTGTAACAGCATGCTGAAAGAAAGATGTTTGTTGGTATGTAACTGTTCATTGGACTTGTAGTAATTCACATATTGTATGTTTTTATTATAAAAATATGCCTTTCCTATCTGAAATTTTCTTTATGTATAATTGTGTGTATTTTTGACAGGCTGACCAAGCAACAAGAGGCACACCAGAGACTGCAGACTCAGCCCATTCTAAGTCCATCAGGCCCAGCTCAGAGTAAAGCAGAAACTCAAGTGAAAGATCTGACTGCCACATTAGTTGAAAGTAATATAAACCAGATTAAATACACTCGGCCGCCCATACAAACTGGAGACCAGATGGGGGGAACTGGATGGCAGAATGCTGTGAGACCTGCAACATCACCACAAGGCTTTGGTGCATTTCAGACAGCTCCTGTTAGTGCCCAGTGGCAATGGCAATCACCACCTGCTTCCTTCATTTCACCTCAGCAACCACTGTTCACATCCCCACATCAGAGAAGTTCCTTAGATTCACTTCTTCCACCTACAGCTAAACTTCCAATGAACAGAATGCAAACGCCTTTGCAGCAGTCTTTCATGACAATGTCACCATTTCAGCAGTCACAACCACAACAGACTAAAGCACTTTCTTCTTCTGAAATCAATGACTTCCTCAGCTAGTGCATACTCTACAAATTGTGGGCCATGCATCCAGTTTGAAAGAGCTTATAGGACTACTGTCAGTGCAGTAACAAGAAATGGTGTAAGGTAAGTGGAAGTGTCATTATTAGCATCCAACACCTCCATCAGTTATTCATAGTAGGAATCGAAGTTTGTTGTAATGAACTGCAGCTCATCTTTGAATAACACTGTCTTTGCCCAGAACTTTGCTCTGTTTAAAGGAGGGTTCATTGACTGCCCTGTCTACTGTAGTTTATTGCTGTCATGATAAACTGCAATCAATATCACTTTGTTCCAATTGTTATTATCTGGTAGTGTGCTTGTCTTCGTTCTTTGTGTCATTTGTGTTGTGGGCATTTCTTTAATAGTGTAAGTATCAGTGGTTATGTTTAAAATATTTAACTTTTATTTATCATATCTGTGTTCTGTTGTTGATTTTGTCTTGTAATACTTGTTACAGGTAAAGGAAACCTAATTTCTGCTGCTTCCAGTCTTTCCATGTCTTTTTTTTAGTACCTGTGCTTCACTATCATATTTCAAGTTAAAGTTGTTGTGCCATTTGGACTCTGTATTTTCATTCTATTAACTTTCTATTGCCAGAATTTCCTGTAATTTACTTTGCAAGTTACTTCCTAGATGGTGATGCTTATGATTATTATGCCTACCATCAGCAAGATATTACAGCTGTAAATCATCAGATTATTGATAGTAGCAAGTGAAGAACAAGAACAAGTCCTCTACTCTCTTCATGTAAAGCTGCGGGTTCATTAAGAGTCTGAAGGCACAGGTAAACTGAATTCATGTATCGAGGTTATTTTAGTCTGCTGCTGCGTTGAGGTCCATGTCGTGGATGTCAGAAAACACACACCTTCATCTGTGATCATACAGGACTGTGTTTAAGGAGGTACAGTGAAAACATTCATCTTCATGCAGTAATATTTGTTGTTCTTTCCTTAGTCCTTATGAATATCAACATATGGGAAAATGGGGTGGCTGTGTCTCTACAATGAAGATTTACAGACATATTCTTTACTTACATGTATTCCACTTATTTCAGAAGAGCCAGAATAGCTCTGTCAGTATAGTGACTATACAACAGGCTGAATAATTGAGGAATTGGGGTTTGAGAGTTGTCTGTTCTCTAAAGTGCCCAAACTGGTTCTGTGGCCCTCCTGTTCAGCAAGTACTGGGGGCTTTTTCATGGGAGCATAGCAGCTGGGGTGTGAAGCTGACTGCCAAACTTTATCTAGTGCCAAGGTTAAGAATGTGTGTAACTATACCTCATTCCTCCACATGCTCTCATGATGTGGTGTGTATTAAGCCCCAGGACAACTTACCCCTTTTTAACATTTATGCTCCATAGATTATTGTGTTTTATTTATATTACACACTGTGAGATTTTAAAAGTTCAGTTTTTAAGAATCAAAGAAACAAGTTGTTAAATGTCTTTTTATTGTATAAAACAAGTTGGTGTGAATTCACAAATGGACTGGTAGGTAAGACTGGTAAGTTGTCTCCTCTTTAAGTACCACACTTCCATTTGGCTTCATGTTTCAGCCTTTTTGTCTTGGTAAAGGTGTCCTCATTTCAAATTTGATATGCCAGATGGTCACAGCTGGTTTGGACACATTGGCAAAAAGAATATCCCTCTTTTATCTGGAATTGAACTACATTTCTCTAGTTCAGAGCTGGTCACTTCACTATCTCACCTATGAGACAGGACAAATGTAAACCTCGTGTCTGTAGAAGATATATTTATTAATGTTGCTGTTGTATTTGTTTGTTTTCAAACCGTTTTTACTTTTCACAAATGTATGAAAATCAATCCTCTGCTTGTACCACATGTTTACATTTTTCAAGATACTATCACTTCACACCTTGGTCTGTCAGCCCAGTAGTGCGAGTTGGCAGATGAAGGAAGGAAAGTTACTTTTTAACTGACCAACTCCATGTAGTATAGTTCTTCTTGAGAAACTAATATTTCCTCAGTCAGAAGTTCCACACATCTTATGAAATCTGAAGGTCTGTTTCTGTGTTCACAAGAGCCCACCACTTGCCCCTATTCTGAACAGAAGAATCCAGTTTTTTACCTCATCATATCAGTAAGATACATTTTATTGTTATCCTTCCATCTGTGCCTAGATCTTCCAAGTGTTACATTGTCCTTGTAAGCAATTTCTTATACTGTATGTTGCCAGTGGATAAGGAGGTTTCTGTGTTAAACAGAATAGGGTTTCCCTTATTGTTGCACTGTGCATTTTGTAGAATCACTTTAACTATTAACCAACAAATGCACTTATATAAAATTTCACGTTAAAACACTTAAAATCACTCCGACATGTTTCGATACTAAGATCATCCTCAGGGAGCTACGTTGTTCCTTGAATGTTTTTAAAATGACTCTGGCAACGAACAACGTAGCTCCCTGAGGATGATCTTAGGATCGAAACATATCGGAGCGATTTTAAGTGTTTTCATGTGAAATTTTGTATAAGTGCATTTGCTGGTTAATAATTAAAGTGCGAATAGGGTTTTGTTCTTACAGTTTGTTGCTTGACTCCAAAGCTGATCAATGGTAGTACTCTTACACATTCTTAAAGTAGGATCGCAGGGTGTAGTTTGAAATTTTGTAGGCTTGTTAGCAATTATGTACAGTGTGAATTTCATTTCTTTCCTGCTTAAACACAAGCGTTTCAAAGAACAATCGTCCTACCATTTAAAGTATCCAAATGCTAGTTTCTCTTTATTTTACTTTGAGGAAAAGATGGAAAGTTGCCAACAGTCTAGGTTTTAAGTAGAAGGTACCTGAGAGTGACATAACTACCACATAGTTTAGGCACTGGAATGGTATTTTAAAAGAGCTGTGCTGTATGCACTGTTCATAAATCAAAATCTACCAATCCTTATAATAAAACCAACTAGATGCTCTAATTTCTCAAATTTATTTTGGAATGAAAATTTACATGTTTTGGACATTTCCTCTGTCCATCATCAGGAGTTTTTCACTGTATGCACGGCAGTGGTATACGTCATACAGGTTTGTTGACATATATCATTGCTGTGTGTACAGTGAGAAACTCCTGATGATGAACAGAGGAACTGTCCAAAACATGTACAGTTTCATTCCAAAATAAATTTGAGAAATTAGTGCATCTAGTTGGTTTTATTATAAGGATTTGACATGATGCATGGTCACATGAATGTACAAAACCTACCAATTTATTCTTACATGGAATCTTAGTGTAAAGCTCTAGAGACACTGGATTCACACCCAGAGAAACGTACATGACATTTTCAGATATGTAGAAATTAAAGCCATGAGTTCTGCAGTACCTTGGGTTTTGAGTATATGGGGAACACCAAAAGCAATTTATACATCTTGGTTCCAGAATGTGGAGGTTCAGTACCTCAAATAATAGACATATCCTGATCCAGTTCCCTCCACTTCTCATTTCTACCGCTTAACTTCGTGAAGTTCATCATAAAATTATCCTTTCATTTCTTAAGTCTTTAGCAAATATTGCCCATAAATTTTTCCCGTAAAGAAACTCTCCGTGTTCTTTGTTTCACTCATCCTACCCACATATCCAATCCATCACTGCGTCACAGATTTCACTGTTCTTGGATTACTACTTGATATAGACAAATTGTAAGGTCCTTTATTTGCAGTATCCTAAGTTGCTCACTTGCTTCATCCTACTTACAATCAAATTTTTTGTAGATACCTTGTTTTTAGGCAGTTAAAATACATATGGAAAATTTATTATTTGCATAATCCATATTTCATAAAGTAGGTGGAATATTAACAGTTTCTAAAATTAATAATATGCATAAATGAAAAAAAAATGGAAGAAAACATGCAACTGTTGCTGTTGTTTTTACAGAGTGATTTTTATTTTAAATTTTTTTACCTAAGATGGTAATTGAACCATCTCTGTATGTTTTAATCTCGAGTCACAGAGTCTTCAGATATGTATGTAAGTATGTTTTATGTTGTGCATTTGAATAATGTTATTGGTTTTATGTATATCGTGTGTTGTGATGCTGTCTCCAGGAAAAACTGATACCTTGGTGTGATATAATAAACTTCTACAGCAGTGCTGGAAGTCATAATTGTGTGATAAAACTATTTGAATATCAGTTATTGCTTATTTTAAATGTTTAGAAAAATGAGAAATATAACTGTTTTTTTCATGACACTCCTTGCATATTTAAAATTGTTCAGGCATGTTTGCAAAATTGCGAAAGGTGACTATTAGCTTTGTCAAGTCTGTCTGTCCTTCTGTCCATATGGGATATCTTGGCTCGCACTGAATAGGACTTCATGAATTAATATTTGAGGGATTTTTGAAAATCTGTCAAGAATAATGGGTACTTTACATGACAAACTGTGTAAATTCATTTTATCTTGCTGAATTATTTTTAGAGTGAGAGATGTTTTGGACAAAAGTTGCAGAGAAAATCAGAACACACATTTTGTGTTCTGTACTTCAGCCACTTACAAGATAATGTGGAAAAATATGGTAGAGCCAGACAGGCTACAGGTGGTAGTATAGTGCAGAAAATATGCAATTTCAATGCCGGACAACTGAAGCAAGCATCTATACACACATTCATAATATTTAACAGATTTATGAGATGTTTTGTAGCTCATCAACAATGCAAATGGAAACCATTGTTGCATTTTTGTGGCAACACTGAACACTTATATTGTTGACAGCTACATATATGCCAACAACAGTAAAAAGAGAACATACAGTTGCATTTCCATGGTGGCAGTGGTTATGTGAACATGCCATAATGTATTGTGGTACATACATTGTTTATCTTTTTATACATTCCTTTACTGGAATACCAAATTATTTGTCACTTTTGATATATGTACAATATTCCAGAAAATGGAACCGCTGGTCTTGTTCGAAAACTTTTTAAAACTTCCTGGATTTGTAGTGAAATCTCTTAGTTCATGTTCTTTAAAAAGAAAGGGAGGTTTATGCTCTCATAATGTGTATGCCCAATTGTGGGAGTGAGGTGTGTGTGTGTGTGTGTTACATCATAAACAATACTGGATTTCAGTAACTGGTTTTCAGCTTTAAATTGTTTGGATCTCTTACCAACAAATGACTGTGTGAAAATCTGAGGTGGAAGTGTTGCACCACTGAATATGTGTATATGTATGTATTTATGTATATAGTATGTAAAACACTGTTCATGTGAATTCTGTATATAATTTTGTTCATTGGTGGTAAGTATGATAAGAACTGAATAAATCCAGGAAGTTGTGTGACATTTGGTGTGGTCATGTATTATAAACATTCCTACAAACACACAAAACTGTTTCATGTTGGAAGTTACAAATTTAAGGTGACTTGATCTTTGGGTTATATTGTACAACTTTCAGTACTCGCAGTCTATACAGCATACAACTTCATACATAGACATATCTGTGAGGTACAAAATTGTGCTAGTTTTTTAGGTTCCATAGGGACCTGAAGGAAAGTAGATGTCATAGGCTCCTCATAAAACTTTTTATACACTTTTTTCTGTAACATGCATAATGAGGCACATAAATATTAATCTTGGTAGAATCAGCAGCACATAACCAACAATAAGCGGGTCTGATATGCCTGTTGTGTGGCAGCATAATAAGTCTTTACTTGTGACCGTATCTGTAAGATGCCGATTATCATTATTATTAAAAAAAACAGAGTGACATGCTTGAAAATAATCACTCTATTGCAGTAAAAGAAAGTGTTCCTTAATGTGAAGTTTGCATATGGGATGGGGAACACTATTAATTATTTGTGAGGGGTTGTAATTGAGACCTTCAGTTTTTTGGAATATTGCAGTCTGTCACTAGGTGTTTGTTGCCCAGCATTTCAAGATCATGTGGTTGCCTCATCTTTAAGGGTCAGATGTCCGATAAAAACGTTGTACTATGTGGTCTTGAAATGGGCAACAAACACGCAGTAACGTAGCGCAGTATCCCAGTAACACTAAGATCACCAGACATTTATTTCTCCATCCGTTTCATAAACTGCTTTGTAAATTGTTAATTTTTTAATACTGTGAAAACTCTCTTGTGAAAACTATTGAAGAACTGGAAAATAAGAAGTATCTACCTAGATTAATCTTACATTTCCTCATATTCATTAAAAATGGTGGCATAACATGGTGTTTTATACTTATATCAAAGTAGCTATGACATGCCTAGTTCGCTAGATTTTGCATTGTCATGCATCAGCTTTACAGATGTTGAAGTTGTCCTCAATGTTGCAGGTGAGGTGACTCAATGCTGAGTCACTATTTTCAGTGTGCAGGTACAAAATCATCCAGTGTTGATGTTGAAATGTTAACTGAAGTGGTGCTTAACAGTTAAAATTTTGCCAAGAACAAGGAATTACATGCTTCTGAACTTGATAACAGAAAAATATGCATTACACTCATCACTGTACAGTAACATTGATACCATTCACTTGTGTTACTGATTATTTGATGCCACATACATTTCTAACTTCAGGTATCATGTGGGACAGAATTTATCAATGTGAGATGTGTATGTTATTCATTAAAACCACATTCAAATTGATATTCCATCACTGTTTATTACAAAGCCTATTGAAAATGGCCTGGAGGCACCACAGTGATCCAGCTCCTAATTGGATCCCTGCCAACATACTGAAAGGACTTGTGAAGTTCAGTGCTGAAACAGAAAACATATGCAAGTATTTCACATAAAGAATTATATGAAGTGGATAAAATGAAGGTTATATGTATAGCACAGTCTGGTACACTGCATAAGCCTTTCATATCTGAATATTAACTTTTTATACTAAATAAATGGATACAAACAAAGAGCAGGGATGGTGATCCAAAAGGAAGTTCTCTTTAACTAGGCACCATGGTGTGGGAAAAAAATACAGAGAAATGGACATGTAGCTCCAAGCATTAGTAATGTTCATAATGTGACAGGTTACTTCTCAATGTACTGACTGAGCTATCCCAACTCAAAAGAATAGCAAGAATATTTGCCTGCCAGTACTAGTGTGTAACGTAAAAACTGCAAGTGCTGTTTGACATTCAGAGGACCATGCATTGTGTTATATTCGTATAATAAAAACCAACGAGATGCACTATTTCTCAAATTTATTTGATAAAGTAATCTACATGTTTTGGACATGTCCGCTGTCCATCATCAGGAGTATCTCAACACTGTATACACAGCAACAGGTATTTGTCACGCAAATGACAAATACCTATTGCACGTATACAATGTTGAGATACTCCTGATGATGGACAGTGGACCTGTCTGAAACATGTAGATTAATTACTTTATCAGATAAATTTGAGAAATAGTGCATCTTGTTGGCATTTATTATACGATTGCAAGTGCTGTAGCCACTGGAACATGTGGCTGTGTTACTCTTCTGCTGCACTCTGTATGTCATGAAATTCATGAACTTAAAGTTGTGCTGAGGACATAACTGGTTTTGTTCATCATACAAATAACTTACACATCATCATCACCATTCCCAGTCCTATAAGAAGACCAGTGAAGGTATGTAGCAGGGTGTGTGTTTTGGTGACTAGGGAGGCCCCCATTGTGTCTTCAAGTACATGCTGAAATAAAGTGGTTACTCCACTGGTGCCCAGTCGTACTAGCACAGCTGCACACACTATCTCAGCCCATGAAAAACTGTTATGCAACACTGGAACATGTGAGAGAGGCATTTATTTTACAACAGTAAGTTGACAGCGTTTTCAGTGAATAAATTTCAAGATATTACTCCAAATGAATGTATAGAATGCTGATTGTGTATATTTAGGTGTACTGTTGTCAAAATTTGTGTGTTTTTGTTGATTAAATATAGTACTTGGCTGGGAGTAAACATTAAAAGTTGCTGGGTGAATTGAATTTGACATATGTCATACCAATACCAGATTTGTATGAAACTCATTTTGTCTAAGAAATGGCATGTCATGTTGAGCAGTGTTTCTCAGCCTTTATGAGACCGTGGCCAGGTAAATTCTTTTTTCATAAGACGAGGGCCCGGTCCCAAAAAATTTACTAGTAAATACCTTTCCATTTTTTTTTAAGTTCATATATTAAACTAACATAAGTATTAATAATTAATTATGGCATAATCATAAAGAGTATTAGTACACTTATGTATATACAGGTGGTGGATGCTTGTGAGTGTGGTAATGAACCTTCGGGTTCCATAAAATGTGAGGAATTTCTTGACTAGCTGCAAACCAGTTAGCTTCTCAAGAAGGACTCTGCACATGGAGTAAGTAAGTAATGTATATGGTGTGGCATGTTGACAAATATAAAATTACATTTAAATTAGTTATAATAACTGGACTAATGAAGTCTTGTGGCATATTGTATTTTCCTCAGGCCAACATCTGGATCTGAGTTTTTCGACACATTCACGAATATTTTTCTCCTCAGAATATTTCCACTATAAAACACTTATTCATGAAAATTGCTTAGAAAACTAAAATGACAAATTCCAGGAGAACCTCTTGCAGCCCGGTATAATTGATGCCAGGGCCCGGTACCGGGCGCGGCCTGGAAGTTGAGAAACACTGCTGTAGAGATTTATTAGATGATTTCTGTGTGATAATTTTTAGGTAATGTAGAGGGTCAGAAGAAACTTACTGTACAATCCTCCTGCTGCAATGTACGACAGTAGGATGAAGATGAATTTTCTGTGTCTTGCAGATACAGCTGGTAACCAGTGACATCCTACTGCAGAACATAAGTTGGCACTTCCACCTATTGAGAGCACTATTGCTGCCTGGTAGAACTGAAAGTCCTGTAATCTGGACTTCAGGAGGAGGGGAATCAGAATCCAAAATGACATTGTAGACATTTTTGTAATGGCTGTCAGAATCAGTGCACAGTAGAATACAGGGTAGCAAAGCACTTTCAGTTCTTCAGAGCAAGGGAAAGTCCTCTGTGTAAAACCTCCTCTTCGAACATACAAATCTGTATCATTGTCTGAATCTTCAATGAAGAATGTTGTGTTCTGACGATTACCAGCCAATTCAACATCACTGAACAAAGGTTGAGGAATACTGTCAGCTGCAGGACCTGAATGGAAGTTGAAATTTTTTGAGGTGTCAGGAGAAGTTATGTCACTAAGCAGTTCATCACTTCTCTCTGCAGGGCTTATGTGAGGCAGAATACCATTTGATACATGTTGTAAATTCTCTTCAAAATCAATGTCTTCATTGTTCCTGCTTTCTTCCATATCTTCATTCTGAAATTACAACACACTTGATATATGTGTAAACTTTATGAAAACAGCAATCTGATGGTCTCAGCATATATTCAACCAGAGAAATGCAGAATCTTAATTCTTAAGATACAGTTGCAGGCTGAAAATTTCTCTGAAATTCTCTAATATCAGAGTATCGCAACATGCAGACACTACCCAAACATGAAAGTCAGTTAAGAAGTCACTGAAAATCTGAAAACTTGAATAACATTACTTATGAAATGCAAACAATAAGGATGGATATTGGAATCCATTATAAGTACCTTAGTGATGCCCTGAATGGTAGCAGTGTTGTTAATCTAGAAATCCCACATGTGTGGAATATGTCAGTCCATTGCTTCTGGAAGTTGGTTGCTCAGCATTGGCATGAATTTTCTGATTCTTGCTAACATGTAGTTTTGTATGCCCTGAAGTCTGACTTTTGAATATTGTTTGAGTTGCAGTGCTGCTAAACTAAACATATTGTACACTGCCATACCTTAATTTATGTTGGCTGCTGTGAGTGACTAGTAAGAAGCACAAATTTGGTTAGATTGAAGGCATTGTCATGTATGATAATTCAGTTCTGCGCACAGAGGATACTGACCTGCAGTAAAGTGTATGCGATGCTTTTCTGTGTAGTCTGCGTATACTGTGGCCTTCTGAACAGAACAGCACCTATTAGTGCTTGAAGTGTTATCCCAGCTTGTAACAGCAATGTACTAGTAAGCCCAAACTTTGTAAGTAAGCTTCCAATTAGTACAGGCATCACCATCTCACCAACAGCTTGCCCCACTAGGCAGAGTGTGTGGACCATAGGGAGACGTGAACTAAAGTACTTCTGTAGCAAATATTCGCACTGTATTGTTGCCATACTAGCACCAATTCCTGAAAAGACACTACTGATAAATCCATTGAGCAGTTATTCTTGAAAACTCTGTTGAGTGCTCTAAATGCCATTATTTCCCCACCTGTTATGGAACCAGAATTTCATACTGTGTTCTCAGGAGCCTGTCATTGGACCATATCCTGAGCCAGTTGACTCCAAACTCTGTTATTGTTTGTTTTCCAGACACATTTTAATATTATCCTTCCATCTGTGCCTGCATCTCCCAAATGGTCTATTTCCCTTCATTCATCATGACTTAAAATTTTCATGTTTCTTAATTTCACCATACATGCTGTATGTCCCATTCACTTTGTCCCGCTTGATTTGATAACCTTAATTATATTTACTGAATGGTACAAATCATGAGGTGCATGTTGAACCTGTTTTTTTGGATAATGGCATGATGTACATGTAGACTATGATTCCAATGTATCAAAAGATTTCTCCTGTCTCCAGCTTCAAGGCAGATTGACCACCCACTGGTCCCTGGCAATACTTGCAGTGTAAACTACATGGTGTCACATCCACTAAGACTGTAATCTGTCATAGAACAGGTTGATTTGATTAATTATATGGATCAGTTTCCACTGACCTGTGTATAGGAAGTGGTAACGATTACAATACAAGTCACATCTATACACTAACAGCAAGCAGGTGCAGGATTTATGTTATTACTGAATTAATGTTACTTCCACTCTCTTAGGTCCAAATATTATTCTCAAACTATTCTGAACTTTTGAGAATAAGTGTTATCAAACAACTCCCATGTGTTACAGGAAAAGGAAATTTCTGGAAAATTGAGTGTTGTGTGTGCTTGCCAAACCAATATTTGCACTTAGCAGTTTTGACTACAGTTTATAACCCCTTGAAGCCATGGTTTGCCTAGGAAGAACTTCTGTACAATTTTTCATGACATGGGAGTGGTTAAACAGCCTTGAACAGACTATCATAATTAGACATTTTTCCTTATGCTCACTTCTTACCCTGTTCTTATTAGGAAACTATTTACCAAGTTCCCTGAACCTTGTTTTTTAATGCAGATATTCAAGTTTAATGAATGCAGTTTTGCCAGGTACATTTGTTATCCAAGAATACTTATAGGTAACCTGCATCTGGCATGGTTCATTCATTCATGTACTTGTTGCTGGAAAATGCCTAAGAGACTTTGAATATATATGTAGGTTGTATAAGGATGTTTATGTGTGGATTCTTATAACTTAATATTTAAGAGCTGACCATTGCTCTGCTGTATTTTGTAAATATATTCCAGTTGCCAACACACATTATAGACTGTGCTATTGATAGAGTTTATGAACTAATTCTTCCCCTGTTCCAGCAACGGTCCATACCACATGCTTTCAGAGGAAGGAAAACATAATGGAACATAAAGAGTAGCAGGTTTGGATGCATATCCTTGCTTGCTGTACCAGAACTTGTTAATGTCACAGTTCAGTAGTTCAGTTTCTTGCTGCTATCTGACTGATAAAATAATAGTTGCTGTACTTATGATCAAGTAGTATTTGTTATTAGTACAGTGGTAAGTTTCAGCTAATTAATCACACAATATTGGGAAATTATTTGGGCAGTAAGTTCCATAATTTTTGAAAATGATATATGTCAGTGTGGTTGAGGTTACCTGCAAGAATTCCCACTGCTATGTAAATGATTTCTATAGTTCTTGGAATTAGGCTAATGGCTATGAGTCCAGATGAAACAAGAAAAATTCCAGTTCCACCCATGCAGGAACCACTGACCACAGATGTCAGAGTTATGCTCCAAGGATCTGCAACAGTTAGAAGCAGGATGTTACAGTAAATAAATAATAAAGATGAAGAAGAAGCAAACCATAGCTGATTACTGACCCCGATTGAACTTAATAAAAGTATCTTTTATTTTAAGGTAATGCAGTCCTGCTCAGCTGTTAACTAAATTTATGTATCTCCCAGTAAACATTCTTACATAACACCATATATAAGGCAATTTAAAAAGTTTTGGCTTATTACAAGTCATCATCGGTCCTGTTCTTTTAATAATAAAACTTAGGCTGAAGTGAGGAAATAAAACTCTTCCTTACAAAGAATTTCATAGGGCTATGTTGAGAAATTATTAGTAAAAAGTGCAAGAAAAATATTAAAAATACAGTACAGGGGTAGTGCATAAAGTGTGTATAAGAAGCTGTTTCTAAAAGAATTTAAAAAAAAAGCATGGGTAGGCAGTACGATCAATAAATGGTGCACACATTGATCATACTCTTGTAAAGCACAAGTCTTCGGTTGATGCAAAGTATGTATTTTGAAATATGTTAAAATACTGCAAGAAAAGTCTGTAGTTATTATGGTCATATCTTCTTCATATTGACATTTGAATTAATAATGCATTTTATGTGAGTAGAGGATTAATTCCCTTAATGTTTATATGCTTATTTGAAGGTCAGTGTTACAGCACACATTCAAAGACCAGGGTGTGTGTGTGTGTGTGTGTCTGGTGCAGCTTCCTATATTTATGTAATATATGAAACAAATTAAAGGTAAGTTTGTCCATTATGTGAACACCACACTATGAAGACATGAGGGACTGAGGTTATAGCATCTTGCTTTCTTGATATTAACATTAGGTGGAGGCGCATGGTCAACTGCTTACCCCAGCTGCTTTACACCTGGAGAAAGAGCACATGCTATCCATTAGAAAAGAGGCTGGGTGGGCGCCCAGAGTTGGTATGGATATCATAAAAAGAAAAGGTTTGCCCCTGCCAGGAATTTACTGTTGAGTTATCTTGTCTAGTCACTAAAACCAAAGTTGAGTTTGATTGAACCTCTTTGCCAAAAAATTGCTGCTGTGCTCTGAGTGAGGTTGACAGCCTCTCCAGATTTTTGCAGGATAGTTTCTTCCCACAGAGATATCAAAATTGAAAATAGTCTGACATCTCAATTCAGATATGATGTGCAGTCATCACTACACGCATTGAATGTGAGAGAATTTGAACTGCTTTTCCTCTTATGGATATGAAATGTTTTGTAAGTATAAAAGTTTTATATAAATATGAATAAATTTGTGTTATAAGAAATATATAATTTGTTGCTCTGTAGTGTCTATGAGTGATGGAGTCTGAGTGACTTAACTTTTCCAGGAGGACTCTGCTCCACAAAGTTTGTTAATTGATTAAGGAATTGGAGCTTGCAAGGAGAATTTACACATTTTTATATTGCTAACCATTTGAGTTGGGAACTACCCATTAAATTCTCATACTCTTGATTCTCAGTAGGCATTCTTGGGTGCCTTTGCACTTTGTAAATTCTCAAGAGGAACTGCACCACACCCACTTTTCTGGTCTCCACAAATGTTTATTCTTGTACTTTACAAATCAGTTTGTAAATGTTCTTGAAATGTTTACTAGAAAATGCCACTGTAGGTTTATAATTTTATTACATTTGGAGTTTTGAACCTGTGAACTGTTCAGTAATTGTTGCCACCATTCTGGTATTGTTTGTGAGCTCCCTTACTTGTCATGCTCCACACTGCACAGTAGACTGTAGGTAACCACATCCAATGGGCATCTTTCAGAGACATTGAGGTATTGTCATTTAGTATATGACAAATTAGAAGACCGGATGTTACTAGAATGCTGGGGATTGTTATCTGTGAACATCACCATTTTAAACCATTTAGTGTAGGTGTGCAGGAAGATTTAAAAGCAAGGCCAAGGGTTCAGAATATACTTTATAATACTGTTAAGGTGTAAACAAAACAGTAATATAATGCCCCTTGAATATGTTGGTGAATTATGTTTTTGACAGTTAACAGTATGGAAATTGACTGGTGCAAAGTTATGAGTAGTATCTTGACACATGGAGTAATTCTGTCAGTAATGCTGTATTGTGTGGAACACATGACCAGCTGTGCAGGTAAACCTTTTCACAAGTTTCTGATGGGTCATTAAATTTGCTTTCCCAACTTCTGAGGTTATTTAATAAAAGACAGGGACTGTAATTAAGTAAGAGGTTTGGTTGGATTCTAAGCTTAATTTTGTATGGTAATAATGATTCACATTTGTTGAGCAATGAATACATGTTTCTGCTGATATACCTTACATACAGTTAACTACAAGAAGCAATCATTCTTTGTAAACTGACAGTCACTTGGAGCAGAACTTCCATGCTTCTTATTAAACCAGAAGGTGCCATATGGTTTATATGCTTCACGTTTCCTAATAAAATGTTGCTAAGAATTTTTATTTCACCCATGTTTCATATACCCCATTAAGTCCATCCTTGCTGATTAAATCAACCTTATATTTAGGAAAGAGCGCAGACTTTAAAAATCCTCATTACTCACTCTTCTCCGATCTTTTGTTCCCTCGCACCTAGGTCCAGATGTTCGCACCACTCTGTACTGTCTGTCTTCATGTGACCACATTTTACACCCATTGGAAGCAGGAAGTAAAAGTACAGCTTTAGGTGTATTAATCTTCATGGTTTTAGGTAGGAGATGGGGAGAGAGAAGGTTCTGGACTGAGTGGTTACAAGTATTCCCAATATAATTATCACTTGATTTCCTTATGAGTGTACTTGTTATTTGTTACTCTGCCGGTCACCAATAAAGTATAAGAGTCCTAATTATATGATCCTGTCATCGGATGTTCCTTTTTGTTTGACAGGCTGTGTCATCAGAATGCTACATTAAATTTTTTAACATCCATTTTGCACCATTCAGTGTGTAACATGAAATTACATTCTCCACTACATTCCTGTGTCTACATTTGAATTGTGTGCACTTGTGAGTTCACATTGGTTATTGTTCTGTATTTCATGTATGTACTCATCAGTTGCATGGTTTTTGATGGAAGTTACTGATTTCTCACAAAGTAGTGTACATTAGTGATTATAGAGTCTGGACTGCCACTGCAAAGGGTGAGGAAAAACCAGTGAGTGAAATGAGTGTGAGGTTGGGCAGTATTGTTCTTATTATAATTTTATTGTCCATTTCGTGTATCCCTATGTCATAATTTTTATCTTGTAGTATTATTAATAAATTGCTCTGCTTGTTCGATTGCGTGACAGATTAAAAATTTTGTCTTCTCCCCGTGCTACCTAAATATTACTAAGTATCAAAGACTTACCATGAACTGGCAGGCCAAGATCAACAAAGTCCACAGAAAAGTGTGGCCCAACTTTGTTTCTAGCCCTAACAAGCCTCTTAAGTAGAGCTTCATGAGAACTGAAAATGTCACTGTTACATTCTCTGGGAATGAAGCCATACAGACCTAACTAACTGCGGGATGTGAATGATGGTGACCCAGATAGACGGAATTGTGTGAGTGGTTCTTGATTATTCATGAGAGTGATCCTGCATTTACGAAGATCCTATGGACAGATGAAGCAACATTCAAGACAAGTGGAAGAGAAAATCGTTACAGCTGTGTTCCTGGAGTGATATCAACCTATAGCAAGTGACAGAAGAAGGGCAAAATGTTCCAGGACTGACAATCTGGGAAACAGTTGGGAAGAGCTGTGACAGGACTTTTTCCACTGAAGGCTTTGAGTGAAAGAAGAATTGATGTAGTAATCTGTGTATTGTTGGTATAAATATGTTTATGAAATATTGAAAAGGTCATGCTTTGCTGTGCATAAACTGTGAGTTTTTGAAATTGGCTTGACTGAAATGGTTGAACAGTAAACTGAAGTAAACTAAACTAAAATAAACTGCAAACAGTTACCCAGAACATCTGCAGAGCACAGATTTGCCAGAGATTGAACTGCACCATGACCTAGGAAGTGTGGCTGGGCAGCAAAATGGCATTCCTCCCCATTTTGGGTGTAGCGCTGGTGCTTTTTCAATAAGAAATTTGTGATGTGAATTGGTCACCATGGATCATTTAAGTGGCAAACGAGGTCTCCTACTCTTGCACCACATGATTTTTATTTGCACAGCATAATCAGAGACACAGTGCCACAAACAAAAGATCGTGGAATTCGACAAGTTAAATTCAAACAAAATTTTTCCAGAAATTGGCAGATCGATGCTGAGGTGATGAGAAACATACATTGAACAAGGTGGGTAACAAATTAACAGTTTCTGTAGCTCCTAATTCTCAGTTTCTACTGGCAGCTTGTTGTGGATAAAGTAGTGCTTTGTGGAACATGTGTATAATACCAGTAGAGTCAGTTGTAGAATATTCTTTATGTATTTGCATATGTGAAACTGTTTCTCTTGGAAAAGGCATATTTAAATACTTTGTATATATTCGTGCTGTGCTTTTATCTATACTGGTAAAATGGTAAATGAACAGAACCATGCTATTTCCTTTACCACTGATCTTATTATACATAATGTATATTTTAAAATTTCTGTGAATGGGCCAGTAGCTTGAATGAATAAGCATGGTAAGGACTACAAATTAGGATACTGTATGACACTTCCACACTATTAATGGATAATTTTTGGAAAAAACATTTTTCATACTTGAATCGCTGTCACTCCAAGCAGAATGATCCATCCATAACCCCCATCTGGAGGTGCAGGACCAAGTTCTGGCTGTGTCCCAATAACAGTATCCAGCATAAGTCTTTGTTGTTGTCTTCTTCTCTTTGATGGGAGTGCCATGGTTTGACACTTTTGTGTTGGCATGCAATGTCTTATGGTGTCAGCACATAACAAAATATAACTTCACAACTTACACAATGATTATTATTTATAATATTCGCAGCCATTGAGTAATTGTTTTCGTATATACAAGAACCTATAATTCATTACAGAAACTACATTTTTCAGGAACTGATTTGTTTCTTGACACCTACACAGTGTCAGTGGCTAAGTACAATGGCAAGCTGATAGTACTATCTTATCTAAATAATGTAGTTTTGATAAAAGATAAGAAAACACATGTTTAATATTTCCAGATAGAGATGACATAATACTATTGCTGAAAGTAACTATGAACATTTGTGCTTCTTCTGTACAAATCATTGATAGAATTTATTAAAAAAATCAGTTCAGTGATTTTTACCCTTCTGTTCTAATATACATTTATAATGTGCGATTTAGATGCAAATTTAAGATTAGGAAATAACATTGCTTTTGCATCATGCTTTTTTTTAAGCATCTTTGGTAGCTGCCCTTATAGTACATGTAAGTTCTTAGGTTTCATATCCGTTTTTTAACATAACAGTTTATAATATATGTTAATAAAATTCATCATGGGCATTACACAAGATTTGAAATGAATTGTTCTTTTTAGATACAGGTTTCAGTTTAAGCTGTAACAGGTTTTTTTCTTCTTCCCTTCATGTGAAAGATATATTATGGCCATAACAAATTGAGTTACACTTGTCTTATTTTTTGGGATTAAGGGGTGACATTGACACAAGTGTGTTCAACAATCACATGGTTATCTAGTGTGATAAATATAATGAAATAGGACAGTATGGATTGTTTAGTGCAATAAAATATAATAAGGATACAAATAAAAATTAGAAGTGAAAGTAAAAGTAAAAATATAAAAAAGGATAGTGGGGTAAGTTAGAAGCAATTAGAGGTACTCTTTAAGTAGAAAATTTTCCGTTACAGATAGTGGTTGGATATATACTAACATATTTATAATACAGACTTGTAAGTAAATATATGTACAATACTGCTGATATCTCTGTTAATTTGTAACAGACAACATGGCATAACTTCCAAGATTGTGAAGTTCAGGGTTAACAGTGTGCATTCTTGTGGATACACTTAAGATGGGTAATGTATTGTGGTCTGAAACACCAGTAACCGCCCAGGAGACTACTTGATATTGCAAGGCCAGAAGACCACAGTCCGTTCACTGCCATGAAAAGTTTAAATCTCCATACATCCTGCTTACTAAAACTTGTGGATGGAATGTGTCTATGATGGAAATTATTAATGTGTATCTAGCTGCATATTGATGCTCCATATTTATTACTAACAATTTACAAGTACACTGAAACACTTTTGAATGTCTCAAGATGGATTTTAGAAAATAGGACCTCATTAAATAACCAAGAACTTGTTAGTTCGTGTTAACTTCTTCTGTCATGGGTTTTAAGTTTGCATTTGCTTTGAACAGAATGTAATTCCAAAGAATCACTGTATGAACTATGTACATAGTGGGTATTTTGCTACATCATTATGGTGTAGGCTACTGTGCAGTAATCCAACCAAGCTAGCAACACTAGCTCAAAATTTACCACTGTGCTTTACAAATGGTGATGGTATACATGTATAAATGATGGCTTGGAATTATTGGTTGTACAGTGTATAAAAAATTATCTCACCAACTAGAGTAGGCTTCAAGGCAGTGCTCAGATATAATATAGATCTGGTAGATGTGGTGTGTATGGTCAGAGAATCCGTAGATGTAATTATTAAATATAAATTATAACCCCGTGTCTCCCATTGTTACAGATTTATGATTAACAATGTGTAATGTAAGTTTAGTAATTACATATAAGGATTCCCTGACATACACATCACATCTTCCAGATCTGTCTTGTATCTGAACAATTCCAGCTCTTGTATATTTGGTTTTTATAGCTGATATTATGTTCCATAATCTGCAACAAGACTGAGAACTCAACCATGTGTGACTATCACTTGCAGTTCTAAAGTGTCATCTTTGTACTTCTTATGCACAGCCTGATGACAGCTCATTGAAAGGCACAACGTGAACATGTTGCAAGGTAAATAAGCTACATGTACTCCATCGAACACAACGTAGGTTTATTTTAATTGCACCTGAACATGTGTGCTATATATTTCAGACCTTTCTCAGCCCATCATCAGGCATTTAAATACAAAATGTCAGTCATCTGAAGGAAGATACACATATTCCAAATCATTAAATCAACAGTGTGAGTAAATTCATGTAACAACAATCACCTTATTTATCTGTAGCACTAATGTGAATTGTCTCACTCTCGAGGTTCTTTAAATATAGCTGTCAAACTTGTGTGCCAGAAGTAGTTCAACATACAGCCTTGACTGAAGTGTTTCATACAGTCTTGTAACACATCACCATGGGTTCAATGCCCAAGGTGGCTTGTTCCAGGTCTGTATAGAGGCTAGGGTATTCAGCAAGTAAGGAAAGCAGTTGCCTTCCCCACCTAATTACCTGGAGTGTTATAAAGAGAGGACTACACATCTTGGATAATCCAATCATATTCACGTTCATATCTCACAAATTTTACTGTATTTAAGTAGGAAGGAATAGAGCGAATAAGGTGATAGTAGAGTGGGGGAGTCTTGAACCTCAGATGCAAAGAAATTACCTTTTTTCTAGTTTCATTTCATTTCATTTATTTCACATTCCATTGATCTTATACAGATGTGGAACTAGTCATGTATACATTTGGCATAATAGAAAAGCAAGTGTACATTCAGCATAAGTTGTGCCTTATTGTAGTGTCATAGGATAGCTACATTAACAATTATAAGTACTATGATTAGGATAAGCATAAGTAATAATATGAATAAAATTAATATCATAGTTAATTATTTATTAAAATATTCCTCAAGACTATAAAAGGAATTAATTTTAGAGCTAGTTTGAATTTATTCTTATCATCAGCTAAATCTTTAATGGCTGTAGGTAGATGATTGTAGATCTTAATTCCTGAGTAATAAACACCCTTTTGGTATATTGCCAAGTTTTCTGTAGGTAGGTACAAATTGTAAATTTGCCTTGCATTGATCTTCCTTACTTGTGAGCTAAACGGAAATTGGTCTTTATATTTAGTAACAAAAGTATTGAGAATATATATTGGGATTGAATAGGAAGGATATTTAATTCCTTGAGTAGTTGCTGACAAGAAGCATTTTTACTTGAATTCATAATTATTCTTTTCTGAATTTTAAATATATCTTCATGATGAGATGAATTTCCCCAAAATATAATTCCATAAGATATAGTTGAGTGAACATATAAAAAATATGTATTTCTCAGTACATCTAGGGACATAAATGGCTTAATTGATCTGATGGCATAACAAGCCTTATTCAGTCTGGATGTTAGTTCACCAATATGATGTTTCCAAGTCAAGGAAGTGTCAATAGTCAGACCTAAAAATTTTAGACTTTGAATAGTAGTACTTTTTCTGTTACCGAACAAAACTTGCATATTAATTTCATGATCAGTTTTAGTTAGGAATTGCAAAAAATATGATTTATCATAGTTCAACACTAATAAATTACTATGGAACCATTTATTTATTTCATTAAATATCTCATTAGTATTAAACTTAAATTTGGTCTAATTGCAATTTGCAATAATGAAGCTTGTGTTGTCAGCAAATAAGATTGGGCTGGATGTGTCAGATACACTTTTAGAAAGATCATTAACATATATTAAAAACAATAATGGTCCAAGAAATGAACCCTGTGGGACTCCATGTTGTACTTCTTCCCATTTAAAAAAATACCCATTTGAATTATTATGAGCATTTATAACTACTCTCTGATTTCTATTTCCAAGTAGGATTCGATTGACTTATTAGCAACACCTGCTATACCATGAAATGAGTCATTTGGCTTCTTTATGGCATTGGAAGCGGACTTGGCACATTGCATGTTGTAATTAAGGATTTTTCTGGCAGGAGGATGTGAGTTGATTTTTGTTTGGTGCCAAAAATAGTTAAGGTAACCCATTTTGTAATATTTAAGAGCAATTGCCATGAGAATGATAAAACACACATACAATACTTAAATGTGCTGTCAGATATACTTACAAGTGTGTGCTACCTCAACAGTTGTGCAGTGAGGTATTACACAATTCTGAAACTATAAGCATTTATACAACTCAGTATTCATAGCTATGCTTACTGCGTGTTGGAAATAAACATTTATGTTTCTTCAGATGTATGTTTGTTGTATGTGTGAGTGAACTGTTAGTGTGGATAAGCATTCTACAAGACTGCACAACTCGTACATTCCTTGGGAAGTGTCTCAGATTCTTGCTGAGCAAAAATTGTTTCTTATTCCAATTTAACCAGTATCATTAAACTCAGTGAAGCCAGGCACGCGGGACTCCATTCAAGAAGCCACACCTACAGCTCTGTCAAAACGGCCAATGGCAGACCAGGCTGGACACAGGCATCCGGAATAAAAAGAGGCCATTCTGACCAGCATTCATTCATTTGGAAGGAGTAAATTGTCTGTGATACATCAAGGAAGAATCTCAGCAAGGAGACATCAAGATGGAAGACATGACACAGACTGCTCGGCCACGAAGCCTCGTGGACTGGGCACACCACTGCTCATCCAGACATCCTGCAGCAGTACTCAGCACCAGTTGCAGCCTCCTCAATTCCACCACAGACCTCCGGCCTGTCAACTGCGTAGCCAGCGGTACATCATCGCTGTGGGTAAACCCCAGAGGCAGACCAAATCTTTATCGCGGCCATTAAGCCGTCATCTTATGACACTGACTGTTCAACTACCAAAGACTACATACATACATACATACACACATATCATTTCGTAGGTCCACAAATTCTGTCATACAACAGTCGGACATGAAACTTGTCAGAAAAAACACATAACACACACACAAACACAGAAAACAAACACATTACAATACAATACAATAAACAAATGTCAATACCACAGTCTCCAAAATCAAATACTGTGCATAATATAATAAAATAATACAAATTACAGCAGGAATAATTAACATATTAATTATCTCTGCTGGATTCCAAAAATTCTTTGACAGAGTAAAATGAGCTATTTAAAACATACCTGTATAACTCATTTTTAAATTGTTTACATACATACATATACACATACATACATAAAAACACACATTTCATCAATCCACGACATCCCTCAAGGGGCATTGGGATATGAAACATTGTCAGATAAAAAGTATATTAACGATAATCGATCATTATTAAGAACAATACAAGACATAACAGACAATAGTGTAAAATATTATATCATAATATCTTTATCTTGATCTTGAGAGGGCCAAACTGATCTCCTATAAAAATATATTAATCATCAAAAATTCTTCTAGGGAGTAAAAATATTTACTTACTAAATACTGTCTCAAAGTGGATATAAAAGACCTTTTATTTTCCACTAATCTTGCAATGCAATCAGGTAGCTTATTAAAGATCCTAATGCTCATATAATAACTCCCTTTTGATATAATGTAAGAATACTTATAGGTTTATGCAATTTCAATTTATTTCTCGTGTTAATATTACGAACCTCAGCATTGGATGTAAAATTTTCCTGGTTTTTTAGTAAGATTAAAATAAAGATTGTTATATATGTGTTATACTGTGGTTGTCTTCTTGAACAACCCCACGGTATCCATTAACGGGATATATTCTATCAGGTTCAATTGTGTACTTACTGAAATGGTTGGAACACGTTTGTTAAGAAAAAAGTTATGTCCTGAAATACAAAATATGCAAAACAGAGATTAAGAATAAGTAACTTCTGTTCAAAACTTAATGGCATAATATACATTGCTGTTGTTAAAACTGGGTGTACATGCTCTTGTGATTTGCACCGCTGAAGAGGCTACTTCAAATTTTAAACAAATGCGCGCATCGCAAGTATCGATGGTGCCATGTGTTAGTAATCCCTGACAAGGAGCGTGTACGGTCGGTGGGATGGATCATCTTTGGTAGGTGAATTTCTGGTCGGAAGTTTAAAATGGCCGACAGTTATGTTCGTCATTGATTGCCCTTCAGTATGGATATGCCAGGTAAATAATTCTTATTGTTTGAAGTGTCGCAGTCGGTAATAGTGGAGGGATTGTCGTGATTATCGTATTAATATTTTTTTGATGAAATTCGTCTTTAATTACATATTTTCGGTCACCCAATAGGAACGTAATTGTGTGGTTGCATGGTAAAATAACTTAGGATGGAAGAGGGAGCACATAGATACATTGTGCGACCAATAGCACATCACATGTGAAACATATTTTCTAATAATTTATTAAAGTAAACATTTCTCATGCTCCCAAAGTGCTTTTCAAGAACATCACCAGGATGGAGGAGGGACTGGCACACCCATTGCATTAAAACATTTGTATTGATTTTTAACAACATATATTTCAGTTCCATGTTTTATGCACTGTAGTTTCTATAGTACTGATTTGTACTACATTTTAATTTTAAACAACATTACTATCAAGAGATCGATGAAGACAAACTGCAGTTTGCGAATGTTTATGAAAGCAAGGTTTCAAACTACAGTTCTCAGACACCGTACATATCCCTTCACCGAAATTGATGTTTTCATATGCTGCTGTCAACCAGAACTCCTCTCTGTAAACTGACTTCACATGACCGTACATTGTGCCAGTACTGATGTACAGCATTTAATTGTTAGAAGCATCAGTTTTACATTTGTTGTGAAAGTGAAAAATACTAATCTTTCTCCCTGTGAAGCTAACAGATACAGTCTTTTAAGTCCTCTCATTCCATGTGGGGCTTACACAATTATGAATAAAACACCAACGATGTTTAACACATTAGGGAAATTTATTTACCCTTACAAGCATTTCAGTGCATACAGCAGCATGATTTCTATCTTATATCACATTCATAACATATGATTTACAGTGTAGTAGGATGTCCTGTAGGAAGTTTGTGCTGACAAAGCACTGATCAGAACTTTGACCATTTTCTGGTGATGTATATGAGGTAAATAATTCAAATCAGTGTGTTTTTTAATGGTACATTTTTTGTAAAATAGAATTTGCAAGGTATGTGTGCACACTATAAGTTGCTACTGTGCCTACAAATGTCCTATCATTTCTTTATGTGTTGGCAGTTGCAAATGGTGATGATCCATATGGGGTGATTTTAACATAGTTTTAGGTCTTCTGGGATGTTATGTCATGTTTTATGTTAAGTGCATACAAGTCAAGGTGCTGTAAACAGCATCCCAGCAAACTTGAATCTTCATCATCACCACTTTGAGAGCCTAGAATCTCAATTTTAATATGTGAAATACACACAGTGGATGATGAAATTGTATAATAGTGATACAAGTCTATCTTAGTCCCTACATATGGAAATTATTGGTCTTTAAATGAAGTAGAAGTTAGTTTATTATTTAGTTTCTGAAACTAGCAGTAATGCAACATGCATATATTTTTGGGCCCACAATTCCAGTGTGACTTCATAGTTGAAGACATCATTTGAAAAATGTGCTGTGATCCATACAGTCACAGGACGTGTTCTTGCACACATACGCAAGTATGTTGCTTTACTGTGTTCCTTTTCTTTCCTTCCTGTAACCCCAGTCCTCTGTACTGCATAGTTACCCATGTGTGCATTTTTCAGTTTTATTTTCCTTAATTTTGGCCGTTCTGACCTCCCCCTTTCTGGTTTTGATTTCACTCTTCTTTTGCCTTATCATCTGCCCCTTTATCACTCTTTCCTTCTGGCTGTATTTCCTTTAATTTGCTGTATGTGTGTGTGTGTGTGTGGAGGGGGGGGGGGTCCTGCTTTTATTTTTTTTTACAGAAGTGGATTACTGTTTCCTTACTTTCAGCCACTGATGCCTTA
>Ga0123354_10000599_pt1 | contig 37496 bp, 18 predicted proteins | sample TergutLab28metaG_2_FD_97872 | JGI IMG/M metagenome (GOLD analysis project Ga0123354, IMG submission 97872) | Labiotermes labralis P4 segment gut microbial communities from Petit-Saut dam, French Guiana - Lab288 P4 | ecosystem: Host-associated > Arthropoda: Insects > Digestive system > Gut ... | reverse complement strand
GTTTTTTATTTTTTTTTTTTTGTTTGTTTTATTGTTTTTTTTTCTTTTTTTTTTTGTTTTTTTTTTTGTTTTTTTATTTTTTTTTTTTTTTTTTCTGAACATCCAGTTCAGCTCACATTTCTTTTGGTTAAAGGAGACTTCTAATCCCAAGCTGGTTCCGTGTGTCAGTGTGAATGTGCATGTGCTTGATTTGTGAATATTGTGGTTAGATTATAAGTTCCTGTTTTTATGGCTCTGCTGGACATTTATGGTCAGAGAGGGGCCTTCATTGCTCTTTTGTTGAGAAAATCAGTTACTTATCATAATGTAATAGATGTGGCTGAATACTGCTCATTCACTGTTTGGATCTCAGGGCATCTGCTCATTCATGACCTTAAACTTAGGTGCAGAGGTCTCTCATTGACTTCTCACAGATAAAAGAATTACATTATCTGCATACTTTACTTTTAATCATATAAAGAACTGCATTATTATCAGTTTGATTGTGGAGATTTGTTATATCTGTATGGTATTAGAAATGCCAAGAACAAGAGTTTTAAAATTCCGTTTTTGTGGGTAGTTACGTCCTAATCTGACAACATATCACATTACACATTAATACAATATGAATTATGTGTTTCATACAATCTTGTAGCATCCAGTATGAGTGCAAGCTTGTACAGGCCTACATTTATAAGGTCTACAGTACACAAGTATGTGTTTTGTCTAAGATATACAATAGCTATTGTTTTAATCTGAGGAAACATGAGTAGGTGCCCACAGTATGACAGCAACATGTTAATATGGCTATTCATGCTCTTGGCCTCTGCCTCTATAGAAATGTACTTGTGAGTTTCATGGGTGTATTCTCTGTAGTGGCCTATGGACCTCAATGACATAGAAGGTTGTTCTTGATTGTGGGTCCAGTAGATGCTGGGGAAAAAATGGATGTGCAGTGTCTGTGTACAAGGATGCTACTGCTAAGCTAGCAGCAGGTTTGCAGTGAGTGAGAAATTTAGGATTTTGGCTCATAGCTGTCCTTCCAGGTTCTTATCTAAGAAGATTTTTAACTGAAATTCTTTGAAAAAATCCAGTGAACCAATAAGACATATATATATATATATATACATATATATAACTCTAATCCCACCTTTACTATGTACAGCCTGTTAACAGTGATGGAAAAGTTGGGAGGTTATGTCATATGTAGAAAGATTTTTTTTTCCTGTTTTCCCAGTTTCTACCCTGGGTAACCATATCATTTATCTTGTACATATATTATTATGTAATAATTTCTGTTCAGATTATGAATAATGAGTAGTTATTGTTATTAATGTTAAGATTAGTATCATTAATATTTATAACAGTAATTATCATCCATATTCATTATTTATATTATTTCTGTGTAATATAACTGAAGTGAATATCTAAAAACAGAGTGCAAGGACAGATGTTCACTCTTAGAGCTCTTAGGTATATGCTGCCAACAGTAAGGTAACAATTTATTTGTCATGTAATTTTTTTAAGGAGTTACGAAGTGTAGTTAAACGTCTATATAATGAAGTTGAGGACTCTGAACTTACTCAGATTTGTTATATGTAGGTTCCTTAAAATAAAAAATCTTGTCATACAATTCCATGATCAGATTTTTAGTTAAAGATAACCAGTAGATCCAGTACAGCTTTATTGTTTTTTTTTTTAAACATAAGTAAGTTAAACCTTATACAATGAGATTATTTGGCAGCTGTGGTGATGCATGGCCTTGCTGCTATGTGTGCTCACAGCTCCTTTTTCTACTCGGTTTGCAGTTGTGATAATATCATAGAGAAGGTTATTGCTTTATGCACAGTACCTGTTAACTGTAGCTCTCAGATATAATTGTACCTGTGAAAACAACTCGGAATCCTCCTCGCACTGATAACATCGCATGCACCAACTTTTAATTCACGGAATCAAGTCATTTGTAATAAGGTGTGGATTTTCTGTACTTCACTGTCTGGAGTGTTAAATTTGTCCGTTCAAATAAAGCTCATAAAAATATGTCAGCTGAGGAGCAAACTTACCATCATGGACTGAAGATACAACATGGCTGTAAAGCGAAAAACTGAGGTTTTGTAAGGCTGTAGTTCAGTAACTTTTCTGTTTCTCCACATTTGCTTTTAAGTTCAACACTTTCATTACAGTAGTTAGTGTTTTGAATGGTTATTATGTGAAGTGTAATTCTACTGGGCGTGGCATAAGAAATATTGTGTAAAAGGGAGTGTTAACTTTCAGCAAGGGTCCAGAATTATGTTATTCAAACTTGGAATTTCTTGGATAGTGAAAGCTAATAGAGTTGTCATATTTCATACAAGTTGCAAGATTCTTCTCATTTTGCTATTGAAATTTCACAGCACAGTATAGTTAAATACGGTTAACACTTATTGTTGTGTACTCTTTCAGTACAGCAGCTTTTTAAAAATTAGTATAGACATTTGGTACCAATTACAGCTCTTGAGCCAAGTGACACTTAACCTTAAAAAAGTTTATGCAAGGTCCTGTCAGTCTGTACACGTCTTGGTGCCTTTTTATTGGCATATGACATCTTACCATAAAAGGCCTGAAACTTTCATGCAACTCAAATTGATGAAACTCTCTGGGGACCAGCTGCATTGATTCAGAACAAAAGAACTGCTATTTCACTTTGATGCAACTGGACACCTCAGAAAGTAATGTGTTTTATTTTGGGTAATTCCCCGGCATCTGAGTTCTAATAGCCGACGTTTCGGCTATTTTAACTCAGACGCCAGGGAATTACCCAAAAGAAAACACATTACATATAGAACATGGTGAAAGCTTAAAATCAAGAACCTTAGAAAGTTTTATGACATCCTTTCACTTACATCAGACTCTTTAAGAATGAAATTATAGTGTAATATTAAGTGTTGTTTACACACTGTAATGTTACTTGTGGTTGTTTTGAAAAGTAGTATTTTTCTATACATTTACTTACATTGAACATAATGTTGTAGATAATACAACTTGTCATTGCCAGCATAGTGCTCAGCCCACAGAGGCTTGAGGCTCTTTTTCTCTGCCTCCCCCCCATATCGCTGTCTCTCTGTCTTTTTCTGTTAAGTTGGTACACCAGGGTTGTAAAATGCATTTGGTGACTGACCAGGTATGAGCATTAACAGGAAAAGGTGGGAAACCATTATCATGTATCTGAGAAACAATTTTTAGGTATCAACCAACTTAAAAATTCTGGCTTATTGAAGTTCTTAATAAAAGTACATTCACACTGAAGTAACAGCCCAAGAATTAATAAGACTGGTCAAACTGTGAAATGCACACTCCCACACTTACTCCAGGGTTGCAGGCAGGCCTGCATTAAGATGTAAAGCCTGCAGTCAGAGTCTGGTCCTTTTTGTATTAGTACATGAGTTCAGCATTTCAGTTACCCAGTTCAAGATATATGTATGTAGTTTTTCAGTTATGAATATTTAATACTGTAAACATACTGTTATCATATTACAGGCAAGACAAAAAATATTCAGTATACACATACAGACACTTATATTTATTGACATCATCCAGTATTGAAAACATTATATCTTATTACAGGTCTCATAAAAAATGTGTCTGCATTGCATATCATTGGGCAGTCTTAATGTGCACACCACCTGTGCTGTCAAAAAAAATTATTAACCTTTTAGAATGTTGTCTTTTAATCAGCTTTCTGCTGCAGCCAGATCACTATTCAATTTAAATTCCCAATATAGATCTGTTTTCCTGTTAGGATGAAAAGGCTGTACCCTTGATGGTATGTCCTGTTCATCTCAGAGGGTTTAAATGGAAAGGAACTATATGACTAGCCTGTGCAAAGACAAAGGTACTGTTTGCTTTCCATTAGGCGAACCCTGACAGATTTTGGTTGCAAGGCAACTTGCATGTTGAGTCACTGTGAATAAAATCATCTATGCAGTCAGCTTACTTAAACCTAAACAGCTCAGTTTACAAACATGACATATTTTGATCCCTTGAGGGTGAACCTCATTGTTTCAAATGTCAGGCATGCTTAATGTGTATGCATTTTAATATGTTGTAATGGTCATGAACTATATGTCCCATAGCTATTTGCCCAATAAACAATCTTCTGTTCATATTTTTGGAATACTTTCTGTTTCATACCTTGTGAAGTTTGTTATTCCACAGACATCCACTTTGAGACCCTTGCCATTTAATATTTTCATTAATGATAAGTGTGACTGTATTCAAATTATCAGTATATAATATTTGCTGATGACTTGAAAATATGATATTGGAAATGCTTCTGTCTGTTAACTTCAATACTCTCTTATTAATACAACGCAAAACTATGATGGTACGGTATTATCCTGTGTTGAAGTTCAGTCATATATTGAAATGTGAGGCACGTGGTGGCGCAGTTGGTCGAGCCACTGTACAAGCTGGAAGGGCATGGGTTCAATTCCCAATGTTGTCAGAATTTGTCATTGACACAATCCTTCCGGCCACACTGTGGCCCCAGGATCAAGTCATCCTCTAACAGAAATGTGTACGAGGAATATTTCCTGGGGTGTAAAGGTGGCTGGTGCATTGGGCTGATGACCCTACCACCTTCATGTGCTGTCTTGTAATATGGAGCCTCAACCTTATGGAACCCTCAAGGCCTGTACAAGGATTGCTTTACCTTTACCTTGTATGGAATTATAAATTATTAAAATAACTATCTCATATTTACAATTTTTCAGTGATCATGGAATTCTGTCAGATTGATTGCATGTATTCTCGTGGTTTAAGAATGTTAAGTATGATTTTCTGTGTTACTCTTTTGTTTCTTATTCCCATTATTGATAGTCTTCTCAGTTTGTGTTGCACCAGTGTGAAGCCCATGCAGCCCAAACATGAGTATGCGTGTATTGCCTGGCACCCTGTACCATTGACAGTTTGTCTCAAACTTGAAAGAATGCAAAGAAAATTGTAACCTTATGATACATCAGTTATTTCATGGATATATGTGGAAATATCAGATTGCATCTCTCGACAGTTTCTTTCAGGTGGCAGCATTTTTATGCAGTATTTATTGCAGATGTCTGAACAAAACTGCTCTTCCATTTCTAATTCTCAGACTCATATGATCAGAAACTGTGACAGTTTTCCATGTTATGAGGTTCTTGTGGTAGTGCTGAGTGTCTTGTCTGGAATATGGCCCTGTGTAGATTCCTATATGGGTGGTTTTACGTGAGTATACTACTTCCATCTGCAGTGTAGTCCAGTCACGGATGCATTCAGGAAATATGGACAGTTGTGATCCTCTGCATTTTGTTTTATATTTGATTATGTTTTGTGTATTTTAATTTGTTGGTAGAGACATTGTCTTGTTTTCTAGATGTACAGTTTTTTACACTGCTTGGCTGTAAATTCGTTTTAATAAATAAATACGGTTCACCAAACCAATACTTCTACGCATACACACAAGCCTGCAGATAGAGGCTAATTATCATCAAAAAATTTTAGAAAAAAAGAAGAGGGACGTGTGTTACCAACAGGTGGTGGATTAGGAAAGTTGAGTGCGTGATGTGATACAAAGAAAATGTAACGTAAAAGCAAGAAAAGCCTGGAGTACTTTAAAGATGGTATTTGTGTATGTCCGTAAATGGATTTATGAACTACACTCATGTAGGGAATAGCTTTGCCCGTGCGTTCCATCCGCATGTATCGACCGCTGTATAATCTTTGAGGAAATTCTATGTTGGAAGTGTACACAAGATAGGCATTGTGCATACAATCGTAGCATTACGGCGCCTTCTCGTCACCACTGTCGACATTCCAATATAATAGGCTATACTAGATGATCTGTGCAATTGGCATTACTTCGTCCGAGTAGGCAATGCGTATGCGCCACATTATCCGTGGCCTGTTCGACTGTAACATATTTTCTACAGTAACTCAATAAGGGCATGATTTTCGATAAAAAGGTCATTTAACACGAAATGTGTTTTTAGATTTCCTCTGAAACTTTTGTCTGAAACATTTCTCATCCTAAAAAAAATTAGGCCAGTTATTATTATAAGTATACGTATGTCTGCATGTATAGTACCCGCTATTTTTGTCAGATTGTAATGAAACTCGAATTTTCTAGACAGATTCAGAAAATCCATAAAGTCACATGAAAATTTGTCCAGTAGCAGCCGAGTTGTTCCATATGAATAACCGGAGAGACACGACGAAGCTAATAGTCGCTTTACGCTAGTTTGCGAACGCACCTAACACGTGGCCACAGATCGAAATCACTACTGTATAATTTCGTGCGAGTTCCGAATATGGATTAGAGGTACGAAGTATTACTCACAGCACTCCGTGTAATGTTGTATGGCATCCTACCAGCCGAACTACTCCAGACTTTTGCCATCACGCGGCGGAGAGGTGTCCATCCGATCCGTGCCCAGGAACCACTAGTGACGACAGTGCGTAGTTCCGTGGCCGTGTGTGAATATGTGTGATGATCTGTGTGCTTGTGCAATGTGTGTTTGTGTGTGTAGCTGAACAAAATGGCTGTCTGCTGAGAGTAGTGCTGAGTAGTGTCTTATAAGTAACTTGCACTATTTCCTTCTTTTTGTGTGTTCGTATTGGTTTCGATGTGCAGTATTGAACAGCGACAAACGTTTCGGTACTTCTGGGGAAAGTACTGCGAAATATTCGTGTGTAGTACGATTCGTTGTAACTCCTTATGTTTGTACCATGCGTGGTGAATCGCCCTCAGTTATATGATTCACTGTCATTTTTGTTATTTTGATGTTGGAATATATGCAGTGCACACTGAACGTAGAGTAATGGAGGTTTCCGATTTTGGAAGATCCATTTCAAGTATATTGGAAAGCGGTTCGCATCTTCATTCCGAGAAAGAAAGGCAAGGTAAGATTCCTGGAATTAGCCTGCCGCGATTGCGAAAATCTCCGTGAAGAATGTAACATACGCTTTTTGTTTCTTTAACTGATCCCCGCTTGAAGTACTAGTTTCACGTATGGGAACTAGTGATTTATTCTGTAATAGTGAAGTTATGTTCGTTGTGACAGTTGAGAGATAGTCATTTGAACCGTAAAGCGTTATTAGCGGAATAATTTTCTAGCACATAAATGATTTTCTTATTTATATGCAGAGACCTGACTTTCACATTGATTATGTAACAAGACGTATATTTATCGAATGCCCAAATAATAAATTTGTCCTTGTTTTTATATCTACACAAGAAACATGAAGTATTACAGACTGCACAATGGAATTGCATTGGCCAGGCTGAAGTTTGTTTCCATTTCCACTGCAGAGCCTTCATAGAACTAAAACGGGTGTAGAACGTGTGTAACTGCTCAAGATGCCGTTATAACTGCTGACAAAATGATTGTCTTCTTTTTGGGTGTCTGCACCATATAGTGGTTAGATGTTCCAGCGTTTAGGAGGAACGTACTGCCTCCATCTTAAGAGTGACAACTGGTTCAAAAGGATGTAGTAGGGAAAAAGAATATGTGCCCATTTTATAGCACAGTTAGAGGGAGTTTGGCCCATGGCAGTTGGAGGCAAGATTTCCAAGAATGCCTATCTCATGTCTTTGTCCTTCCTAGTCAGAGATGTGAAAGTTGTGTGGGCTGTGACTATGGTCTAGTCTGCCTGCTTTTGAGCAGCATTCTGCATTATTAGTTTCTGGACTGAGATTGACTGTACTGTGAACATCGGTATTGAAATAAGGGTTCCGTAGTCACAGGAGAGGAAGTCATTCTTGGGGAATTCATGGTGCCTTGTTTCTGTTAGTGAATGTACTGGGGACTTCTGTGGTGTACTTAAGGAGAATTCACCCTCCCAGTTTATGTTGGAGTGCAGTTTGGTCTTAATTGCATCCCTTATATGCCAGAAAATGTGCCTAGATTATCTGGTCAGGTTACTGTGTTGAGCATTGTAAAGTGTCAAGGGTCATTGTTGAGTTCTGTCATGGCTGACTTATGTGGTTTATGCAGTCAACTGTGGCTAAACACAGCCTTGTCCTGGCCCATCAGATTGTGTTCAACAGTATCAGTATCACTGCCAGAAAAACCAGGCGCATGGACTGGCTCACAAGTGAATTTGGTTGGCAAAACTGCCTCAAACCATCCTACGTATTTGACACAGTTTCTTCTTTTTCTGAAGTGTGAGTACATTTAGCCACTACATGGTGTTGAGACCAAAAAGAAGACCATCATTTGATGTTTTTACTTGCTTTTTGTATACAGATAACACTTTTTTTGACAACTTACCTGTTTGCTTTTAGGGACCAATGTTTTTATGCTGCTCCACAGAAATTTCTGTATACTTGGTGTTTACAGTGCAGTTTCTTAGAAGCCATTTTTCAATTATTCCTCTCTTAATGCCAATTTCATATGTACTGCATTTCTGCAACCACATCAAATTTTCGGGATCTCTTCCATACTGGTCAGGGCTGAAATACAAACTTATTTTCACTGTCTGCTGTTTGAAGCAGCATTGATTTCTTGTGTGGCTCCTGTACCATTTTTTGGCCCAGGCTTTCATGTTTAGCTGACCATTGGGCAGTAATCATTGTAATATAAATGAAAATTCATTTTCTTTGATAGTATCTAATCATAACTGTTCATCTTCTTCTATATTATTTTGTAACTGCATAAATTAACATAGTGAACTTATTAACATAACTAAAAATTTATGTCTTTTATGATATTATTTGACATGTAAGTTTCTGTTGATGTACATGCAGTGGGGTAGGCTGAATTTTTGCCTTTGTTTTGTGGTGTAAGTGGATACATGTTGTGCAGTACATTAAGACTTCATGGATATCGTCTTTTGTGATGTTATCTGACATATAATTTGTGCCTTACACATATGGTATGATAAACCATATACTGTCAAATTTTAGGTTGCAACCACTTATATATATTAAAATGCTCATAACAGTTTTACAGTTGATAATCTGGCATGTGTTGATACAGCATTTTTTACTTGAAATGACTTGTGTAATATCCTGAAGTTTAGATTGTCTATGTGTAACATTCTCTTTGTTGTTAAAGTCTATCCCTGAGACTGCTGTGCACATTAAGATACACATTAGACATTCTAATATATGGAAAATTACAACAGGTGCACAAATTCCAGGTGCCAGATTGTCATGATGATTACATTTTGTATGCTGGTGTCTGATGTTTATGAGGTCTTTAGTAGGGAGCATTCTTCATGTTATGCTTCTGGTGGGGATGGGTCATAGGTTTTGGAAAATTTGTGCACTCCTGAATTGCAGTATCGGGCAACCCACTGGTCCCAGATGTGCTGGATATTGTGGCTTTTATTATAGTAATTTTAGGGAAGACCTTGTAGTGGTATTAATGTTAATATATTAAAAATACTATTCCTTTTACATGAATGGTATGCTTTTTTTTCTTTCTTTTTAAAGGACATAACCACTCTGATTCTTTTGAGAGAGCTTATCGTGTAGGGAATGTCCTCGGCAAAGGTGGTTTTGGAACTGTGTATTCAGGTGTTCGTGTTCATGATGGAGTACTGGTAAGTATTTGAATTGTAACCCTTAGTAAAGTAATGCATTCCTTGTGGGTGTATGTATAGTGGAGTAAGCCCTGGATCCACTTATTACGTTATTAAGTTTAAAAAAAAATATATATACATAGTGGACTACCAACTAGTGCTACGTCTCTGTATCAAGTAACAGAATCGGATGATATCAAAGAAATGCTAATGAATGCACACATTAATTATTAAAACACCACTATATTAGCACTTTATATTACTCTGACATATTTCAACCCTTAGAGAGCCATCCTCAGGGAGAATGGTTGATACATTTCAGCAGCATGGTCAACAAAAAGAGTCACCAGATACAAAATTCTGGTAATCAAATAAAACATATTTACAGGTGAGGTTATAGTGATAATAATTAGAATATAAAAAACATAAAATTATTAATAATTTATAAAGTTATTTAAGGTATGACAAAAGTTTTTAATACATGTCAACTTAGTGAGCGGTGTGTAGTGTGTTACAAGGCAGCCATTATATCTGAAATATCAATGAAGAAGCAAGAACTAGTTAAAGGAGTAGTGTGATGTAATTTTGTATCATGAAGTAGTGTAAACAAGGGGTTATTTTCACCTTGTATGTGCTCCTGAATCAATGTGTGCTCATTGCTTTATTTTTTAATAAAGAACTGTAATAAAATGTCCATATGACATCCTGTAGAGGCTGGGTGTATCAGTGTTATTGTAATAATATAAACAGCCAACTAGATGCAACAACAATAATTTTATTAATAATTTCAATCAGCTCAACATGTTTCGGGTGATAATTTCACCCATCTTCAGGAGCACTAGACTGTGCTCCTGAAGATGGGTGAAATTATCACCCGAAACATGTTGAGCTGATTGAAATTATTAATAAAATTATTGTTGTTGCATCTAGTTGGCTGTTTATATTATTGTATCAATGATGCATGGTCACACACACATCAATGTCATTGTATTTTGAATGGGTCCGTATTTGTGGGTGTGTTGTAAAATATGATTGGTATATGCTGATTGTCGATTGTTATATCGAATGTATCGTATATGCTCGAAAGAAGGTTGTATGAGGCTCCAGCCGGTTTGGTCCATGTAATTTAAATGGTATGTGGTACAAGTAAGGCCATATGTCCCACTGTTGTCATGTACATTATTATTTTTTTGGAATCTTTGTCTAAAGGATGTTAGATATTTTTTTTTTTTTTTGTGGTTTGGAATGTGTTTCATAATTTAGTGTGTTTAAATAAGTTGGTAATAGTTCATACTTGTGGACTGAAATGTGTAAATATTATCCATCTTTTGTGAGAATTATTATTTCGATTTTCTCTAATCTGTTGTTCTTCATTGTAATTTAATATATGAAGCCATTTTAATGGAGAGTAGTTAGCATAAGTTATTTGTTATATAATATGCCAACCATTCATAAGACTCTTGCATAACACACGACACTGCTCATTGAGTTGGTATGTTTTGAAAACTTTCCTCCTACTTTAAATAATTTTATAAATAGTTTATAATTTTGTTATTTTTTTAATATTCTAATGATTATATCCTTACTTGTAAATGTATTTTGACTTGCAGAATTTCACATCTGGTGAATCATTTTGTTGACCTTGCTGCTGAAGTGTATTGGTCGTACTCCCTGAGATTGGCCCATTGAGGGTTGTAGCATGTCGGAGAGATGTAATGTGCTTTAGTGACATAATATGCTAATAAAGTGGTGTTTTAATAATACATGTGTGCATTTGTCAGCATTTATTTGATATAGGAACTTTAATGCACAGATATGAACAAGATATAAATAAGATCAGTTTTTTTTTTGTTTTAATTTTATTTGTATGTGGCTAAGTGATATCTCACAGAAATGTTACTTTATTAGGTGGTTCTGTTAGTGTTTTCCACTTACCTAGTTGCTGTGGAGCCTTGTGTCATGTGCTACAGGTTGTCCAGCAGCCGACTGTGGAACCTGCATATAGAATCTACACACCTGGTCATACACTTTTACAGTAACTGGCTGTTATGTAATATGACTTAAGATGTGTTAGAGCAGGTATTTCATATGACTTTGTCCTACTCACAGACTTGCTTGACATCTGGTGAACGAACCATTTAAAACGCTTAGAAGTTCTTATCTTATCTTGCTCCTTATAGTTTCATAGTTTTTTCCAATGTGTTTTGATTGTTCTTGTGTGCACTGTTTTTTGTGGTTCTCCACAGAAAATAGTCACATATTGTCAGATTGGGTAAGTGAGTAGGCTATGAAGGATAATGAATGTCCGGTCACCAGACATGCTGCATAAGCCAGGTCTGTAGGTGGTTGCTCCATCTTTGTGAAAGAAACTATTTTCTCTGGCTTGATCACTTACATTTTAAAGATTTGTGCAGTATATGTTTGTGAATTTATTGTGTCAGAAAAAGGAGGTGGGCCCATTTATTCTTGTCACATTGATGGCACACCATATCCAAACTTTGTCATGTAACAGCAGCTCATGTATTAATGTGGTATTATCTGTTATTTTGGGTATTTATGTGGTCATTTAAGTAAAGCCATGCCATATCTGTGAATTGATTTAATAATGGATTGACTTAGAATTATGCATTGCTATACGGAACCAGTTACATAACTGTACAGCATTCTTCCTCCTGATTTTTAGTGAAGCAATTTTGTGGCTGTATGTACACGTGACTTTGATACACCAGTATCCTGTGATAACCATCTTCAGGATTTTTAGCAAGATGTTTCTGATGACGCCTTTGTCATCTAATATTTCTCCTGAAAGAATACGTGGTGTTTGCTGTCACTTCTTCATTAACAAGGAGTGTGTTGTTTAGATTTTTTTTTCACCAGTCATTGTAGTATTGATTTTGCAGGAACTAAAACATGGGAAGCTGTATTCTAAATTTGCCCTGACACTTTTTATGGATGTGGATTTACACGTGTATTCAATCTGTTAATGTATCTGTAAATATATGTAGCTATTCATTGAAGCTTTTACTGCAAGTATGAAGTGGATGGGAATTAATTCTCTTCCACAAAAATGTGATAAAGCATGTGATTTATATATTTTAATATAATTAATTAATTACAGGGCTGAGAATTACTAAGAATGTTATTAAGGAAAGCAGTGTAGTGAACAAATGTTGCAAAAACTACTTGCTGTAATACTGTGTATGAACAAATGAAACACTTTGAATGACACAGTGAAACCAGCCTAAGTGGTACACTATGAAGCTTGGTCAGAAAATAAGTTTGAAATGCATAGATTTGAGGCCTTTATTGTGGGGTAGGACAAACATTTCTGTTCCCCATTGATAGGAGTCCATGTCATGTATTATCAGCCATTTTGTCACAGCAGTTTCCACCTAGCAATCATATTTAAATCTGTGGCATCCAGAGGTTTGTGTGAATGCTGGAAATGGATGATGATGAATTCCTGTGCAAATCGCAACCCACGTGTCCTCGAGTTGGAAAATGTTAAACAATGTAAACTTATTTTCTGACTGCTTCGTATAGCAATATTGCATTTGCATGAGTGTAGTTAGCTACATGCAGTTTGTTTATAAACTGACAATAGCCACAAGTGAGCAAAATGACATCTTCCAAGTGATGCTTCATCACTACAACTTTTAAAATGTTTTCAAGCAGTGTAATTAAGTTTGTTATGCAGTTAAGTACTTTATTTTTTTTTTAATTTCAGGTGGCAATAAAACAGATTGCAAAACAGAAAGTAACGGATTGGATTGAGGTCAGTAAACCAGGATTTTGACTTTGGTTTATTGTACTTGACATACTTAATTTGCTCATAGTATAATATTCCCAATAGTTCTTTTTTATTTGTTTACTTCTTTAGTGCTGTTGGTCGAGTACATCAGTATTGCCACTATGGCATTCCTTGCGTGTTTTTTAAAATATCCTGCAAATGTTTAGTATGCACTGATATTTGGAAATCTGACCTTTTGTGTTCAACACCTAATGCTCCGCTCATCTTAAGTGACTTGGATGCAGTTTTGGTTTATGTGTGTGGCAATTTACATTCATTACTGTACTTGAATTAATTTATGTGTAATGTATAACAGACTGGGTGAAAAATATGTGAGTTCCTTTGTGCACTGTAATTGTAAATGTAGGTATTGAGGTGGTAAAAGGTATTGGTGTAAAATTTTTTTGCTTTAATATAAAATGCAAACATCACTGTCAGGTGTTGCTGATTGTGTCTGTTGATTTGTAGATTGGAAGTCAGCGTGTACCATTGGAGGTGTGTCTGTTAAGGCAGCTGGCCCACATTCCAGGTGTAATTAAATTGTTAGATTATTATGAACGTTCAGACAGTTGTATCATCATCATGGAACGCCCTGACCAAGCCAAGGACTTGTTTGATTATATAACTGAGAAAATCTGTCTCAAAGAGTCTGTAGCTCGTGGCTTCTTTAAGCAAGTAGTTGAGACTATTATACAGTGTCACAATGCTGGTGTCATTCACAGAGATATTAAGGTTAGTACTGAGCATTTTGTGCTCTGATCAGCTGATGTGGTATGTTAAGAATATTTCTTTAAGGTACTGTGAAACTTGTGATTGATAAATGTTCTTTTTTGTAAGTTTGATTCAAGTTTGAAAAAGCAGCTGTTGTTGCATTCACATATGCAGGGTGTCCCAGGAGTTAAGGTAACTACTTTGGGATTTAATTCCAGAGCTGATTCTGAGTCAAAAACATCATACACACATGGGTCCATTTCACAACTGTTCAGGAGTTATGAGTTTTTAAATTACGGTAAATAAATCAGAAAGGAAAGAGGAGCATTGTGGATTTATTGAGCTATAATGTTAAATGTACAGTTACAGATTCGCCTTCCAACACTCAAGCAAATTGTTTGAAGTGTCCTCCGTCTGCATGGATGCATTTTCTGACTCGTGTGACCAGAGAACTTGTAACCTTACGAAGCACTGCAGCATTGTTGATGCTTCTTGCAGTGCTGAGAATTCGCTGGAGTAGTTCTTCTCTCATGTTTACCTTGTGTGCATACGCCAAAGCTTTCATGTAACCCCACACATGGTAAACTAATGAGTACTGATCCGGTGACCGTGGTGGCCTATTCTGTGCAACGCCATGACCAGTCCATCGATTTGGGAATTTATGATTCAGATACTGCCTTATGACCTGACTGAGATGAGGTGGCACTATGTCGTGCTGGTAATACATCTGTCGTCGTGTTTGTAGAGGAACATTCTGTAAGAGTGCTGGCAGTTCATCTTGCAGTAAGTTGGCATAAGTATCACCTGTCACATGTTATGGTTAAAATGTATGGACCAATCAGTTTACGCCAACTTTTTGCAAGATGAACTGCCATCGCTCTTAGAGAATGTTCCTCTACAAACACGACGATGGATGTATTACCAGCATGACGGACCACCGCCTCATTTCAGTCAGGTTGTAAGACACTATCTGAATCATAAATTCCCAAATCCATGGATTGGTCATGGCGGTGCACAGAATTGGCCACCATGGTCACCGGATCAGAACGCATTAGATTACCATGTGTGTTGTTACATGCAAGCTATGGTGTATGCACACAAGGTGAACACGAGAGAAGAACTACTCCAGCGAATTCTCAGTGCTTCAAGAAGCATCAACAATGCTGCAGTGCTTCGTAACGTTGCAAGTTCTCTGGTCACATGAGTCAGAAAATGCATCCAAGCAGACGGAGGACACTTCAAACAACTTGCTTGAGTGTTGAAAGGTGATTCTGTAACTGTACATTTAACAACATAGCTCAATAAATGCACAATGCTCCTCTTTCCTTTCTGATTTATTTACTGTACTTTAAAAACTCATAACTCCTGAACCGTTGTGAAGTGGACCCGTGTGTGTGTGACGTTTTTGACTCAGAATCAGCTCTGGAATTAAATCCCGAAGTACTGACCTTAACTCCTGGGACACTGTATATCATCATCGTTGGCACAACAGCCCCTTTTGAGCCAAGGCCTTCTTCAGACGCTTCTGCCAGCTGCCCCTATTCCTTGCAGCATTCCTCCAATTTCTCTCCCCCAACTTCCTGGCATTTTCTGTCACATTCCCATCTTAGTTTCGGCCTGCCTCTCTGTCTTCCTCCTTCTGCCACTGCAACGAGAACTCTTCTTTAGGGCTCTGTTCCTCCATACGAATAACATGTCCTGCCCATTTTAATGGATTAATTTTAATGTATGTTACTAGGGACACTGTATATAGTACTGATTTACTTGGGTATATGAATTTTTTACGACAGTAATGTTGGTGACCTTTCCTTAAATTTTAGTATTGAATGTGTTGGTCTGTATTGGTTGATGTGGAATGTTACTTTTTATGAAACATATTTTCATTCTGTTTAGAATTTTATGTGATATTTTCAGTTCATGATGATATACAGTGAAAACTATGTCGGTCATTTGTAAAGCAAAAACAAAGTAGCTGACAAACGCAGGAGAAAAGACAGCTGCAGGAAAGCATTAAATGTCAGAAACATAAGAAAACAACAAAAAATGAAAACTACACATTTTATATTTAGACCTACAAAAATACTAAAGGAAGAAAAAACAACTTTGATACCTGTGTGCAAGTAACTTTTTTTGCAAAGAAATCTCTAATGGACAGCTGTTCTGTTAAAACCTTACATTTAAGACAACAGTGCTGGTTCCAGGATGAAAATGTGTTGTTTTCAAGTTTACCAGTGCTGTGCTTATAAAAGAATGCTTTAACAGTTTTGTAAGTTTTGTGCGCATGCTGAGCTTGACACTGGTTAAGGCACGTGTTTGGCTCCCTCCACTGCTTCCACCACCCTCACATCAGAACATTAGGAATATAACAGATAGTTATGTGATGTTGATTCTTTTCATTGTGTTTTAAAATTTCAGGATGAAAACATACTTGTTGACTTAAAATCCCATTCTTTGAAGTTAATTGACTTTGGTTCCGGTACTTACTTGAAAGACAGCATCTACACTGATTTTGATGGTAAGTAATTCTACTAAAATGCAGATGATATCCCTCATCTCAAAGGTTCATAGTTTATAATGATGTTAGACTGGTTTTGCAGTTTTCTTGTTTATAAGCTTGTTTCACTATCACCTGTGTAGGAGTAAAGGTAAAGGTAAAGTTCACCCAATAACAGGCCACGAAGGCCCAAAGGTGGAGTAGAGGTATAGCTTTATTCTTTCTTCAACCTTGGCACTATATGGGGTTGGGTGGTCAACGCCAGGACCAGGCCAGGAGGCTGGGTGGGTTCCAGAGCCGGTCCGGATGGGTGTGGAAAATCTTGCCCCCAACAGGGATCAATCCCCACACCATCCAGCCCGTAGAGAATTGCTATATCGACTGCACTATCCTGGTCCACCCTGTTTAGGAATATTTGCAATAAATAAACTGTAGGGTTCTCTCAGAAGTTGGGTTCAAAGTGGCATTGACAATTCCGCCCATGTGAGATTGGCCTAAATTTTATTTATTTTAGTTTGGCCTGAATTTCTTTTAAATTTGGTATTTTGTCCACTGCATTAACAAAGCAAGAATTTGCCATATTCATTGTAACTGGATTTTTTCACCTTTTTGTTACACCCAGAAGGTGTGAGAAGGAGCTGAATCCCCCCCCCTTAAGGTTTTAGCATCTGTTGACTGTGCTTTGTACTGTTGCAGTAGTAGTTGTGAGGTCCAGCTGGTGTAATGTTACATCAGTACACCACTGATTTGGCACTTTATTTTGAGCAGTCTTATATCATTTTATACCACCTGCCCACAGAGTTTATATGTCAGAATGAGCAGTGTTTATTTCCCATACATGAGTAATCTGGGGCCCTTGATAATGTATTTTGTGAGGTGGGAATGGAGTTCATAAATATGTAGCTGAATGCCATTCTTCAAAGAGTTACACAGCAAATCGGCCATTAGTGAATTTGTAAGCTTGTTAAGTAATATGAAAATGTTATATAAAATGCAGTGTAGTAGTTTTATGCTGCTCTGATTTTCATATGATTTATTCTGTCATGTATACCATAAGTCCTCATGGAACGTAAGATCACAACAGAGTGTGTAATTCCATGTTAGTGAACTCACAGTTACGTTTTCTCTATGAGGTTCAGTAAATGTCTTCTGCTGTTAACCTACTGCACCTTTTGGTTCAAATTTTCTCTCTTCATCGTGGAGATACTGAGTCATGTGAAAGACGTAATTTTGAATTAAATACTGCATGAAGTCATATGGCTTCAGTGATATTTCACTGTGCACACTGTGCCCACAAATGCCAATGTAAATATGCGTAATGATGCCCAAGGAAATAAAATTTGAATTTTTATGAAAAAGTTCATGTATGTTGTGTACAGTGTGCAGAATGTATTCTGTGCTGTAGTGTTTTGTATGTTACATCGAAAGTACATTTCTCATTTTGATTGATTCGGCTGTTGAACGTAGTGTTTTATATAACCACTGTCGTGGCTTTTCTGGCCATGTAAATTGTCACATAATAATCTTTGACAGGGTGGTTTACTAAATAGAGTGTGTTGTTTGACACAGTGTCTCTTGTAGCAACAAAATGTATCATATTGTGTGTTTTTAGGAACACGTGTATATGCACCTCCAGAGTGGATCCAATACAACCGTTATCATGGTCGCAGTGCAACTGTGTGGTCCCTTGGAATTTTACTCTATGGAATGGTTTGTGGGGATGTTCCATTTGAACAGGATGAAGAAATCATGCGGGCATCTATTCATTTCCGTACACGCGTTTCACACGGTATGTTCAATTGCTACTTGATATCTGTGTTTATTATATTTTTGTTAAGCAGATATTGAATGCTTTATTGGTCACCCAAGAAGTTGCTGTAACTGGCAGTCCTTCACCAGATTTCATTAGCTTTTTATTGCCTGCATATTAGGTTGGACAACTATATATGTTGTGCAATGTTTGCAGCACCACCACAGAAAATAAAAAGATATTCAGAAGGGCAGACGTTTTGTTTACTTATTAGATTTTCCAGTTCTGAGTATTATAATAGAGTGATAAGTTCTTAAAGCCGTTGTGAGGTATAGTGTTGGAATGTCCCCATGTTGACCTTTCTTAGCAAAAGGATGTGTTGTGTTGATGAAGTATTGTATCAGCTACTGCAAGATGCCAGTGGCCCACAAGACTGTTTTAAGCTGTGTGTTACAGCTGAAACTGCCAAACTAATAAGATGAGAAAGAAACCGATATGCCAGACAATTTTTAGCAAGCATTTCTAGTCCAGAACTAAGAATTAAACTCATTGCCACACACACACACACAAGGATGGAATAATTAATTAATAGCAATCATTCTGTTGTAAGGAATGCAACAAAACCAGACTGCAAGAGCTATTTTTTCAGGAGGAAGGTACTGGAAACATCTCCATTTTTGGAACTGTTCACTCAGAAAAGGTTTTACTTTCTACTCATGTGTCATGATTTTGTTCATAATGAGGGTTAATGTGAAGACACTTGTATCTGCAAAAGGCTGTGTGAATGATACCTGGAAAAGGTCAGTTGCTGCCAAATTTAGCAGTGTTTATACCCCAGATTGTAATTTGTTATCTGGATGATTCTTTGATGGTTTGGTATGTACACTAATCATGGCAGGTGTACATTCCCTTAGAACATGCTAGATTTTGTGTAAACATCTTTTAAATTGTGTGAAGCCAAATTGGATAGCACTGTATCTGGAATTTCATTATCTGCACTGGGGAGGATACAAGTTTTGATAAGAACCTAAGTATATGCCATATAACTTTAGTAGTTTCACAGATAATGCTCTTCCTTTGGATTGGGGGCATCTTGAGCAAAAGTAGACTGATGGTAGAGAAAAATGGCATAAGAACAAGGTATGATATCTTTGCAAAATAAAGAAGGAAAATCTGGAAAAAGGGGAAAATGTGTCAGTCTCTTCAAAGTCCAGTTGATATGAAATGAGAAGACAAATGGTATGTTTATCTTGAAGATCGGGTCTTTGGGGATGTGCTGTGTTATTGGGTAAGTAGTTCTCAGCATTTCAGAGGACCATATGTGTCTTCAACTTAGGGTAAGACTGTCAAAATAGATTTTGACAGTTTGAAACCATTGTAGGAACCTCAAGTTGGCCTTGGTGATGCTTTCTTGGTATGAGGTTGCGGTGCATTTGGGTGCTCTCAAAATTTTTTTGCCATGTTTTTTAGATCTCTTTCCTCAGTTTCCAGTGGGGAGTTTCAGGTGAAAGTTACAAGAGTTCATTTCAGTGTTACTTAACAAGAAGGCTGAAAAGGATGTCAGGGAGAATCCTAGTGACTGTGCCTCCAGTGAGTTTTGTACATTTGTTAGTGCGTGTTGTGGTTAAAAGCAGAGGTATAGGCAGAATGGTGGAATTTCAACAGAAGTTTCAGAAAATGTTAAGTTGATTGTCTCTGATGGTGTACTGCCATGGGAGAGCCACACAGTCTGAATTCTGTTGGCCAGATGCATGGAGATTTGATGGGAGACCATGCATAGGTGCATAGGCTTGCATTATCATTTGAATTTACATATTCTACACTACAGTTTTCTTTTTTCCAGATTGTCAAGATTTGATACAAAAATGCCTGCAGATTCACCCAAGTGACCGCCTACGTCTGGAAGACATCCTGCAGCATGCGTGGATGAATTGTGATTTGGATTCATGTGATGACAACACGGGGTCACTGTCATGTGTTTGTCCTGCAAGACGAAACTCACTTGACCAGCATTCCCTAGATCAGGCTTCCACATCTTCCCAGGAAAGCATTTGACCACACTGTATTCATTAGCTCTAGATTTAATTTTAGTATTAATTTTTAGTGTAATTTAGGGAGACATACTAAATGGGAAAGGCCTGAAAATGGCTCTGACCCAAAAATTGGCTGTGATGAATGAACTCTTCGCCTGAGCTCCCACCGTGACAAAATGGACTTATAATTAGCATCCTCCTTTCCTCCACCCCTCTCCTCTCCCTCCTCCCTCCCTCTCTCTCTCTCTCTACTAGTGTAGATTTGTTGTACTCATCCTTTAAAACTCCGGCTTGGAAGTTCTGCTTCAGTCATGTAATCTTACGTGAGATATAGTTTGCTTAATATTGTGTATTATGTATTAGACAATCATGTTAATTTATTCTTATTACATTGCTGCTTTATTGCTCAGACGAGGATTGGTGTGCTGATTTGACAGTAATATTGTTCATGCACACTTCTTTTTTTAAATTCATAACTTTGTGGAAACAAAAGAAATGTGACCTAGAAGTGTCTTTGACAAAACGCAGCACAACATAACACACCAACACAGAATATTTGTTCTTGAACAAGGTAGTAGAAGAAATGTTATGGCAAATGTAGCTGTAGTGTTTGTGCTAAACTCAAGTATAAATTGAGCAATTTTGTACATTGTTATGAAATAACTTCAGGAATTGCACCAAATACTTTATAGCTGAACTGCAGTAGGGTATGTTCACTGGTTAGGTCATTGTCGTCACTTTTGTGGAATTCTTTGAAAGCATTTGTCATGTTGTAATTGTTATATATGTTTTTCCATTGTTTTCAGTGATTTTGGCTTTTGTAAACAAGTAGTTCATGCTATAGTAAGAATTTTGTACTGTGTCTTAATGAAACAGTCATGAAGCCCATAGCATTGTTACAATAGGGTGTAAAGATTTTCCAGATTATTATTATTCTCAGTTCCCTTATTAGTTAATAGAGTTTGTCTAGCTCAGTGTCATTGTACTAAAGTTAAGAATTGTATTTGACTTTCTGAAAAATCAGGCCTCCCAGGTTTGTTGTTAATTATGTAGTTAATTTTATATTGCAGTCATAATCTGTAAATTGTGATCAGGTATAACTGGATAATAGAACTTATCCTATTTTCACAGCTGTATTCAAGAGAAGCAATTTTTTAAAATTGATATTAACATTATTTGTAGACATTGGCACATTGGAAATAAGCCTGGTTTATTGTAAATGTGTGATGTGAATAATTATTTACTTGATTTTGTACTTCAGTTCAAAGCTCTCTTGAACACAAAATAAAAAAGAAAGAAAGAAAAAAAGAAACTACACTTGAGATATACCGCATTCTTTAACAAGTGCCTGTTAATTTGATTGTGTGTGTGTGTGTATTATACAGTATTTGGTGCATCCATACTTTTTCTGGATTAAATACGTGAACATTGACAGCCATTTTTACACTTTGTGATTAAAGTCATTGGCTTCTGACCATGACTAAACATCTCTATATGATACTTTTACATTCAGAGCTGTTGGAACTGCATAGAATACACTGCCGTTATTCCTCTTTCATATGGATAGCTGTGTGGTGCTAGAGAGAGAGATCCATGTGTTGCATTAGAAACAGCTTGATGAAATGAGGCATAACATATCTCCCTTTGTTTACACGATGTGTGCTATCATTATTTTAAGTATTCATTATCATGAATGATTTTAACATAACATTGTGCAAACATGCTGACAACTATCCATGGCACAAGTATGCCTAAATGTAGGTAGCCTTTTTTGGGGGGCGGATTTGTGAGTTACATAATTTTATTATGTGTGATGGAGGAGAGATGAGTTACATGCCAAACATGCGGGTATAGATGTGAGGTTTTCCTCTGTCCTAGTGAAGCTTTTCAATTTTTATGTAATTTAACATGATGAGAGGGTTTTACATGTCTGGATTGTGGGATATTTCCATGTGAACTATGCAATTTGTGTGTGTGAATTTAGGCCACAGTATCTTTTAATTTTATGTTATTTTGTTTGCGAGTGCAGGGGACCAGTTATATAAACTCAGAACTCAAAGTGGTATGGATTAATCACTTCATATTGAATATTGGGTGTGTCTGAAGAGGTATGTACATATTGTAGGTGAAACTTCAGTATTTGGCACTTCACTAGCACTAAAAAATTGTCACTATTGAAGCAAGATTCTCAGATTGTTTAGTATGTAGGGAAACCTGTAGACATGATGTAGTACACTGTTATCCTCGTAAGAATTCCAAGATTCAAAATTTTACTATGTAAGACGTTAAATTTTTTAAGTCTCACCAGCTTTCTATAAGAATAATATTAAATTTTTTGCCATGTGAAGGTTTGTGTAAGATGTTCTCCTGCTTCAGAAGTTCACTTTTGGGTCTTACAAAAAATTTCCCATTTAAAAGTTTAAAAAGCTTTACACCCATTTTTCATTTCTCGATGGTTGCACTTGTAGCTGATAATCGACTGCAGGTCACTGCATCAAGTATCAAACACATGAAATGTTCATTTCCCTTTCTTTGGTTTGTGGTAGCCGTTTGTTTACTATTGGAAACTTATCACAGAGATGTTACTGAAGGTTTGAACTGCAAGTGTAGTTTTGAAGATTTTATTACAGTAGTGTAATAAGAACCCTGAGTTTGACAGAAGTGAGCAGATGAAGAAACTGTACCTGTTTCAGTAACAATTGGCTTTGGGCTTGTATTTCTTATGTGGTTAATTGTGACTTGTGTTGTGGAATTTTTCTTTACAACACAAGTGACTACACCATTGTCCAAGCTGGCCTGATATTATGCATTTGTGATCCTTATAACTGAAATATTATGAAGTAATTGCTTGGGATACAATAGTGGATCCAGAAAATGAACATAATTTTTACAGTTCCCTTATAAGAAATTTTCCCCTGTATAAAGTCCTTTGCACCTGTCTGTTAAGAAACTTCTTATGCAGGAAAATACTGTGATTGCTTTATAGAACAAGAAGTACTGTTACTGGTAATTGTTACAGGTGTTATTATTTGTATACCACATGAATTAAACCATAAATCAGTTCATGCTTGACAGAAAGCGCAATGTGTCTCAGAGAGCCAAATGTTTTAATGTTGCTTCAGGAAAATAATAGCTGTATATGCTGACAGTTGTACAGCACACAAATGGACTGTGGGCGAAGTGCTAAGACTTTGAATTTGAAAGCATTCTACACATGTAGTTGCCATTATGCATTAACAGGACTTAAAAATTGCAACATCACCCAGGTTCATTTTAAATATGTGATGTATCTGATGATTTGTTTCATTTTATGAAACATTAACTCTCACAGCATTTTATTGAAAGGCCCAGTTCACAGAAGGCAGTACACACTGTCCATGTCAGTTACAAAACGAATCATGTAATGTTGTATGGGGCAGAGCTGCTGTTTGTTCCAAGATGCATGCAAAGAAATATGCTTGGTTTGCAGAATGTAGAATTATTAATGTTGTAATTGTTGGTGCATAAAGTAACTGCATGGCTTTAAAACATTAACAGTGTGTTTAAACAAGAGCAGTACTTTGGAGTTTATGATTTTTTACATGCTTAATTTTTGGTTTCAGAACACTATGTAACTATGATTTCTCTTTTGCATAGCTATACAAAATCTGGGAACTCTAAATTCCATGCTTCCGACAAACCAGTATACAGACATGCAGTAGTTTCATCATACAAGATTCATTTACTCTTGTCAGTACTTGAAAATATTTTTATATTCTCCTTAAAATTAAAAACTTGGAACCTTGCCGGATATACTCTCCTCCAGTCACAAAATCTGCAACTCTTAGCCCAGATGTAATGCTTTTGCTTATTTAAATAAATCCAGTGATGGCATGTTTCCAACTCTACACAGAAGGACTTGGGTTATATGTACTTTCAATTTCATTACAAATATTTCAGCTTTTTAACATGCAGTACTTGAGGCATGTGAGTTAATGTGGCAAAATGTTTTGGCATTCATGTGCCATTGTTTAACCATGCATTATTCCATTTTGACCGGACTGAAGCACCTCAATGTGGCAAAAAGAAAATCCATTGAGTGCAACATGTCATAAAATATGTGAAATTTACAATATTAATAAAAATATGTGTGCCACAAAATATAAACTTGGGCTTTTAATTGCAATTTGTGATGTTATTTCATGTATTTATACCTGGTATCTTTGACGATACTAAGAATTTTTATGCAGCAGTTTAAGTATAGTTGCACAATGTCATAATTATCATAATGTTTGCCTTGCATTCTTCAAAGGACCAGACAGATGCAAGTCTGAGAGTGCTAACTTGAAGCTATGGGGAAAGGTGTGACATTACATCTGACAACATTGTGATTTCTTCTTGTTGACATTTTTATGTTGTTGGAGAATTTCTTTGCCATGGTTTCCAGGGTAGTCCTCTGGATATAGCATGTAGTTTATCCAGTCTCTTATTGTTCTGTTTAGAATTTTTCATGGCTTCTTATTCAAAAACAGTAGTGAGGATGACTCCATAATGTTCTCAAAACATAAATCATATGACCTCTTATCATGGTGCTGTCCCATGACATGTTTTGTCTTGTTTCTGGTTCAAATGATCACACATTTCATCGCCAGTCATAATATAGTTGAGATATTATTGAGTCCATCAAAACAGTTGTCTGTGTAAGACAGTCAAGCAAGGCACAACTGCCATAAAGATCTGAAAAATGTTTGCAGAACTGGTCAATCTGATGATATTAGCTTGTTTAATAAAAGTGTAATTAAACATTGTGATATATGTAAGCCATATGTTTCATATCAACGAAATTTTGTGATCCTACAGTTTGGAAAGTGTCAAGGGAATTTCCTCCACCCCCCTAATATATGACTGTTTAAGAAGCCACACCTCCACCAAAAAAGAGACACTTGTGGACTTGCAAAAATCAATCTACTATTTCTGTACTCCACCTCAGACACTTTTATCAGCCTCTTTTTTCTCCTGTACTCATCTTACCAAGAAAATGTTTGCTGTGGTGCAAAAATAAACAAGATCCAGTTACATGACTAGTGGAAGATTCCGTATTATAAGAGAAAACTTTTGAATTATAGAGGCAGGACAAAAGTACTGCATATTAAATTCTGAATCATTTAGGTATTTAAATAGTGCGTTTGAATTATTGGTCTGTGTTTAAAGTTGGCCAGTAATCTGAATTTTGTAGTATAGCCCAAAAGTAGTTTTTTACTGGGTGTGAAATTCTTTAGCACAAGAGTTATGATATAAGCTATCCATTATTAAAGTAAAGAGGTTTTGCTTTATATAATTTTGAAAAAGCATGAATTAAGTTTTTTTTTATTGCATGCAGATTTGCAGTATCATGGTATCATATTGTTGAAGAAATCATAAAACAGTGGGTACCCCTTGTAAGTGATGACTGTAGCTAGTATTTATGCATTTCTTTCATGGTTACATTGTGTGTGTGTGTGTGTTGAATTCTAGTGTACGAGTATTATGCACCTTTTTTTTTTTAACGTATGCATGTCATTGTGTACTAGGTGACTGGGTGTTGCAGTTACCATAGTCATACAGTTGGAAGTTGTAATGGGCATTTGTTATGGATCCCCCCCCAGAAATCTTGGCAGTGACAAGTCAGGGTGCTGTCTTCAATGTCGAATATTATCACGTGTTACTTCTAGGACCAGACCAGAACTCGATACAGTTATTGACTTGTATTTATCATGTAGGTTTGTGTGTGTTTGCAACTGTAATGAAGCTGATACTGTCACAAGAGTGAATTTGGTTCTGAGTAAATAAGAATATCAGAAAATTAATTAGGTTACACTCCAAGCTCCTGTCGGAATAAACTGTTTTCTATTACCTTATTAGTTTTAATATGCTGGAAAATGCTGCTTAAAGTCTGAAAACACAAAGTGTGTGCCAGCTGTCATGCAGATAGTGCATTTTGAAGTGTGTTGATGTTTTTTCTTTTTCCACATAAATGATGTAATATAGCAATGAATGGAACTTCAGCAATAAATATATTATATCAATACCCACTTTGGTCCTTGTCTCAAAGTGCTGAAATGACTTTTGTGATATTTCTGTTCTGTTGGTACAGGATTTGACGCTTCCACGGCATGTGTGTACTTATACTATTAATGTATCGTACCAGATATTGACCAACTTGTGTATTTGTTTTCTGTGTCTGTTTCACAGAACGTATTTGTAGTGCAAAAATTTGTCTAGCAGTGAGAAAATGTGTGAGCATGAAATATGATGTGTGAATACATGCTGAATTTCAGACATGGCTGAGGAAGCAGGATGAATTACTTTTCAAAACACATTTTCTTGAACTATTTAAGTATGTGGTATTTAGGTGGAATGATCAGATATGGCAGTTTTATAATATTACAGGAATGTTGAAGTTTTTGTAGAATAACAAAACACACAAATCCAGCATTCAAAATTGTATAAGTAGATCTGCAACTTTGAATTGATGAGTCCTGTATTGAATTTTCTGATATACTTTTGTTACTTTCTTCATTCTTCTTGGACCAAAATAACAGAAAGTAAAGTGGGATTTAGGAGGATTGTAAACATTTATAATCCCGGATCAGTCCATTCAGAACACAGTAGGAGAAATAGTTTGTACATTTTGGAATTTCAATGTGTAATATTTTCCAATTTTTTGGTTTGTTATTATTATCCCGTCACTTGCGTATTGTGTTATGTTTGAGGTGTTCATTGTGGTGACTGAAGATGACCATCTTCTGGACTCTGATGTTACGTGGTCTTGTGGATGTGTACTGATGTATCAAAGGACCTCACTGCCTCCATAATCGGATGGATCAGCTTGCCATCCTGATGATAGCGGCAGAAGGTTTCTCTGAATTATCAGTGAGGGGTGACTAATACACAAGTAAGGAACTGGGTGGTACATTGATAGTATGCTGAATTATAAATGGCATAATTGTGTAATAGTGTTGCCTGGCAGTATGGATGATTGCATTACACATGTAATACTGGCATGTCAGTTACAAACCCTTTTTTTTTAATTGTATTGTCATTCTATTAGTGAACAAATTGATGTGTCTTAACTAGGTTCCATAAAGAAATGTTACCACTTCATACAAAACCATTTTTGACTGTGGTGACTTTTTACTGATTTTCTTCAACCCATACCATAATAATAATAATACAATAGATTACAGTAATGTAATTTCCAATCGCCTTATAGTATTAGTGGTAGTTCCTTCAGGTGCATTGGACCCCTTGAGATATCTTGGGTTTTCATAACAAGGAGTACTGGGTCTTGTTATCTCTTATTATTCATTTTGTCATTTCCTGTTTTCCACATCCTTGTAAATCTTTTCTGCATGGCAGTTAAGATGTCATACCAGGTCATCATCAAGGTTCCTTGTATATAGTCTGTTCATCTTGTGTGCTGCCTTCCTCTTCTACAGCCATTTGTCAGGCCTAACATCAACTCTTTCTCCATGGAGTGTGCTGTGCACATTGTGTGTCCGAAATATTTCAGTTTGCTTGTGGCTAAAATTTGTAGGGAGTGCTTGGGTTTAATATGATTAATCACTGATGCAGTCATCTTTTTTCTGTCCATGGTACTCTGAGCAGTCTTCCCAGTTTACATAATTATTCTTTGATACTGCAACACCTCAGCAGTTGATACAATATAAAATAAAATACATAGACACTGCAGTTTATTTCTTCCAGCAGTGGCATCTGCTCTGCATGGAACTGTGTTCGACTCTTACCCTGATGGTGGTTAAACTCATATTTCATTGTAAATAAGAAATAGTGAATGTAGATATTTCTCTTTGTTTGAGACTGTTCTCCAGTCTGGTGCATGTAATCAGAATTAATTCAAGACATGATAGTTTTCAGAATGAAGTGTTCTCCTTCCTCTTGTAACTTCATGTATAAATACATTGACTACTCTTGAAATTAGCAATTGTATAATTGTATTTCTTCCTTACAACATTGAGAGAATGAGGCCTGAATTTGTGTATATTCAATACCACTGTTCAAACATAACATACTTGTAGGTTGTAAATTTTTTAATTTTGTTGGTGAAATATGTTTATTTATCTTTAGTGAAATTAATAAATTATGTGAAAACCAGCAACTGTGGAACACCTGGAGATGGTGGTTTATCACACTTGATGAGACAGGGACCATTTTTAAACGTCTCCAACATGGCCTTGATATTTATTGCTGTTGTACCAACTGCCATGACACAAAAGGTTGGTCTAATGTCATCTTGTAAATATTTGTGTTCATACATTTTGAGCTAAGTGCTGTCGAGGCTTGGGACCACTTATAGTAAGTTTCATGGACTGCTTTCCCATCAGTGGGACTCCAGGCTGTTCTGCCTGATATCTGATATAGATATTGATCCTACTTCGAAGGTTGCATCCAGACAGTTTTCAGTATTTAAGTGATTAGCGAGACAAAATATCTGTACTTTTTGTTATAGTACAAAGCTATTACATTAGTATTGAAGTATATCTGTTAAAGTTGCTAGGGCACTGCATTATTACAGAAGTTGTTTCAGCTGTCAGTATGTGTTCATTGTACTGAGTTTCAGTTGATTTGGCATGTGTGTATTGTAGAATAAAATAACAGGGTTTGTGTATCTTGTCCCAGAGCACAAAAGCTGTCACAGGATGTCTTGGCAGATGTGGGCTTTCTGTGCAATAAAGTTGGCATGTTCCAGGATGCAGCAAAAGACACACCCTGTTGTATTGAAATCTTAACCAGGTCAGCCTTCATGTTGGAGGTAGATATGTAAATATGCTGGTGATTCTGCAGTGCTTTTGCATAGTGTGGTGTTAGCAGCTTAGGACTAATATGAGTTGCACACACTGCCTAGTTTAATTTTCTTAACATAATTTGGTTTGAGAATATTTACTTCAGATTTGTGAGCTAAATATTTGAAATATTATTTGTATGTAATGTATGACATTTTGCAGTGAGATAATAGTGTGAGTAGTGTTGTCTGATATGTAAACTGACTTGAAATTTGAGATATTTGGTGTCTGATTTTGGTTGCTTGAAGGAATGTTTACTGCCTGAATGTCTTCACAAAGTGGAATAGTAAACCTGTATCTTTGCTGTGTGTATAGGTTGCTTTGAGTCCCAAGTTTGTAAAAGAGGTTTGACAGTTACTGGTGCAAATATGTGGGAAAACAGTAGAATAACTTTTATAATGTGACCAACATTAGATTACATAGCTGATTGAACTTGTTTGTGTCCCATGAACACCGTAATTGATTCATGGCGTCCTGAATGTAACATTCCCCACCACTTGTAATTGAAAGTTTTTCAGAGCAATTTAGTTTTATCAGTTGCAAGTGGAAGTTTTACTCAAACTTTGTGAGAAAATGTAGTGAACTCTAAAAATAGAATATTCGCCCAAGGACCTCAGCTGAAATTTGGACATTTGGCTTGAAAAATGAAGCATTTTTCCAGTTTACTTTCCTGTTTGAAGAGTGCACTTCTATGTTAATTAACCACTTTTATCATCTGTCAGTGATTAATTTTCTTGATACAGTATTTTATACAGTTTAATAATAACTAAAAGATTTCTGTTTTTAGTTAATAATATAGACATTTTTATTTTACATCATGTGATTTTACAGTTTATACTGTGGCTTTCATTTAATTTATGGAAAACAGGTGAAAGGTATAAGGAGTATGTCAAGATTAGGGCCATGACAACTCAGTTTGGTGACTTGGCTACAGACTGGATGACTGAGGAATCGGGGTTCAATTCTTGGCATGGCCAAAGCATTTTTCTCTCTTCAACAAAGTCAAGATTGGCTGAGGGGCCCACCAAGCCCCATGTACGATAGGTACAGCGAACACGTGCTGAGGGCAGTGTGGCCTTGGGCACGATGCCACCTAATGCTGCACATTAAAAATGTACAGAGCATGCACGCTACATGTGTTCATTGCATGGTGCTAAGTTAAGCACAGGCACAACTACATTTACAGAAGTAATTTGTGTCTCACTGAACATTTTGAGAAAACAGTTTGTGTATATGTTTCTGTTCCTGTCAGCACCCTGATTTTTAGTGTATTACAGTTGTGTATATTTATTTTTGTATTGGCTGCATATCATTATCCTTTTAGTTAGGTTTTCAATATTGACATTCCTTATTGGGATAAGTATGTTTATTTCAATTTTATGAGGTTTGTTTATTTTAAGTATTTATGTACCTTTCAGTATTTTAGTATGATTTGCACCATTTCTATGGAACTATCCCTTAGGGATGTTTTTACCGTGGTGAGAGAGCAATTTGAGCAAAATTGGAGATCTTCATACACTGAAACATCAGATTTAAGTTACTTTTCTGTTACAGTCCGGGGTTCTCATGTTAGACTCTGAACTTAGACGTTGCCTTTGAATTAAATATCTTGAGGTGAAATTTGCATCTCTGTCCTCTAGTTTTGAGTTTAAAAGTTTATATCCTGGCTTAGTGCAGAGATCTCTCTCACGGTTTTGACCTCATCCTGCACCTTAATATTGTTTAGCGTAAGGTAAATTATTAATTTGGAAGTGTGTGTTGTCGCATGTGCATTCATTGTGAGTGGCTCCTGAACTTTCATAATGTAGCTTCTGAATGAATGGTTATGGATATGTATACAGTTGTTACATTGTGCATCTTGAAAACCAGGTCAGATGAAATGAGTTTTGCCTAATTGTATGTGGAGTCAGGATCAGGGTACATAGATGAGAACGTAATAACTTTCTTTCCATATTTGTGTCCTTTGTATAGTGCTGAAATTGGCAGCTGTATTGCACTGTTTGAAACATATGCGTATATACTCCCTAGCCAACAAGTTCCTACTAGACTTTCTGTGTGAAAGTGTTTATTATGCACATGCAATGCAAATCCATTGTGTAGATCATAGAGGAGCTCAATTTGTATTCCGATGTTGATTTTATGTACATGTGTTGTAATTTATTTAATCTTTTAAGATCATAGAGAATGCTCTTTGATATCGTATGTATTTAATTTTGAGTTACAATTAATTGCGCTTCACATCTTTACTTTGTAAGTTCCCATATGCATATAAAGGATTCCTGAGGTTGAAGTAGAGCAAGATTATGTGTAAGTTCTTTGTTTCAATACCAGTGGCTAAATAACCAGGGCTTACTCTCTGTTATCAGTTAACGGTACACCGCACTGACTTCTTCTGTTATTCAACACACTGTTCATAGTGATTGTGCTAAAAGTGACTTAGAGTTAAATTATGCGGTGAAGTGTAAGATTGATGACTGCAGCATTTGCCCTTTGATTTATTTCCTGTCGTATGTATCTTGGGTTTGAGTCTTCATATGTCATCCTAGAGGAAGATAAAACTGGGAATTTTCAGAACAAGTGATGATGAATATTTGGACCTAAAAGATAGGAAGCAAGAGGAGGGTGAGGAAATTGCATAATGAGTAGTTTCATAATTTATACTCTTCACCAAATCAAAGGATAAAATGTAGCGTGGATGTTAGAGATGAGAGATGCATGAAATAGTTCGTTTGGAAACCATGAATGGTAGAGACCTCTTGGAAGGTGTAGGCACAAATGGGAGGACAGTATTAAAATGTATCTTGAATACACATTGTTTGGGGGTTTGGCCTGGATTTCTGTTACCCAGGAGACCAGTTTCAGGCTGTGGGTGAACGCAGTAAAACACTTTTTTGTTTCATGAGATGTGACAGTTTTTTTGGTCAGCTAATTAACTGTTCTGAAGGAAGACTGCTCCTTACTTGTTACTGATTGTCAGTATCTTTAAAGTTTCTATTTATGATACCTTGAGGTCCAAGACTTTTGAAGAAGGAAAGCACTGGTTATGATTAACCGACTGTTGTGATCTGAAATGTGTTATGTTTTCATTTGAGTGTGTGGCAGTTCATAATCGTGTAATCTCACCAGTATGTAGACCTTGTGAGTTTTATTTTCTTTCTGCCTGCATTGATTTGTAGTGTGGTTTGTCACAGTTGGAAGAAATTGGTGATCATGGACTTGAATAATACTAATCATGACTGGATGCAGGTGGTTTTCAGTATTTGCTTGTATGTACATTAGTTAATGAAGATCAGTCTTCACACAGAAGTGATAATACTACATTTGTATCTGATTCAGGCCATAATTACCATCACACAGTAAAGGAATTTGTTCAACTCTTGACCAATTCTGTCCCTTTGGTGCCATCTGATCACTTCAAAATCATTATTGGATCCTTCTGTCAGAAGAGATTTTTATCATTGTGTCAAGCTCTCACTCCTCCTGTAAATGAGATCACATCCTACCATTCTATAAAAGTTAAACAAAAATTATATTTTTGCAACATCCACAGTGTTTATTAAGTTACCTCATGTTTTTGTTACTTGCAACAGCTGTCTGGTGCGAATGTTTACTTTTAGCCACTGATTTTAGCAGGAAACTGCCATTTGTAGGTGATAATAAGAATTTAAATCCTAAAAATTACTATTACAATGCAATGTTGTCATCTCTGTGTTAGGCGTGGTATATCAGTGAGTTGCAGTGAACCATAGCAGATGGTAAACCCACTTGTGAATGATACACAAAATGCATTGAAATGTGGTTTCCATCTGCTCCAGTTCACTACAGTTCATCACTTTATAATTGCTGCTACTGCAAACATTGCATCGTGACTGTAAGTTAAGTTAATTATGTAATCAACAAAAGATGTCGGTTTTCCTGCCAATTCTAGTAGCAAGAAGTAACATAAAGAATATCATAAATAGTAGGTACTATATACTTCTATGTGATGAAAATAAGGTGAATTATTAAACAGATATACTTTTCTGTGGTTAAGGCTGTGGCTAATCAGCTTATTTATACATGACAGAATTGTGCGTCATGTTCACCAGTTAAAGATTTTCCCTCATTTAAAGTTGACTAACAGTAATCAAATGTTAATCTGTTAAATTTCCTTCATTTAAATTTTAAACTATCCTCCCAAAACTACATTAAATGTGTTTTACTCTGCAACACTACCATCCTAAAGTTGGAAAGATTTTTGTTTGTTTTGACATGTGTTTGGATTCATGAAAGTATGCATATACACTGCCTTGGTGATCAAGTTGATGTTAGCCATATTATAATCACAGTGGATAATGAGATCAAGTACATAAAGACAAAAGATGTGTTCATTTCTTACCTCAGTGTATGCTTGCAAACAATACATATGTCTTCCTACCTGCTCCAGTACATATGCATCATCCATGATACTATAATTAAAGTATTGTATTATATTGGTAGCAGTGTCAAGGAGGGCGCATCCTGTTTGTGGGACTATGAAATGCCCACTATGTAAATTTGCTGATGTTGGCACTGAGCTTTGATGTGTATGGTAGAGCACTGTTGCTGAAGTACACAGAGTATATTATTGTGTTGTTTAGATTCTCCTGTACTACTAGAATGTGTGTACGTCAGCAGCCATTGGTGCACCCAAGGGGGGAGGGGGACTGTTGCATTGCAGTCCCCCCCCCCCCCAAGTAAAATTAAAAAAAAAAAGTTTTGTAGACACAATATGAAAGGTTTTACATGATTTACACTTTAACCTCAATTGGCCACAGAAATGGGCTGATTACTAGTACATTGGAACATTGAAAAATATTAAACTTATGAATACGTAGATAGACATTTCTTTTCCATATAGTTTTAACTTTATCTGTAATGTGACTAGAAGGCAGCTCAGAGATTTTAACATGACTTTCGTAACATAGTGTTTAATATCAAACATAAATTATATATAACATCAGGGTCCCCCCCCTCAAAAAAATTTCTGGGTGCACCTCTGTCAACAACAGTTGCACACATCCAGAAAATTTGGGTATAATTCAGAAAACAAAACTGTGGTTAACTCCTCATTAGCCTGTATACTAGTATAAATGAAATGTGTGAATTCTGTATAGTGTTGGAACATATGTGCGAATTCAGTCTTTGCTTATTAAAAAATTCAAGGTGTGACATTGAATAGGCATATATATTCTGTTTCGTCTTTCCATTTCTATTACCTGATACTACACATTCATTATTGAAGTTTCCTGTCTTGACCAAAGCGTGTGAAAATGTTTCTGGGTAAATATGATTCTAAGCTCTAGTACTGAAATGTTTTTGTTTTTTTGATGCATTAATTAAAAAATGGCAATCAAGTATGAGCACTTCTGCTTAGAATTTTTTTAAGTTAAGGATCAGATGTTTGGCCAGAGATACAGAACTTACCCTGAGACTTTTTCTTTTATTTCCCAATTTCTTGCTAGTAAATGCAAGGATAGTAGATTAAATTAGGCCACGACCTTTTCTTCACACAGTCTATTTAATTAATGAATGTGTACATTATATTAAATATATAATATAGAAATTATATTTGAATTAAGTGTGGCATATAGAAACTTCATATACTTTTCTGGGAGTTTTAGTTAATTTGTCAGAATATTAGGCATTTCTTTCTGGAATAACAAAGCTGTAATGATGAACCTTAGCATTAAATCCAGTTTGTGACTCATATACCTCCATACCTTGCCCCTGTGAAGCTACTGCTCTTTCCTTTTCTGTGAGGTGTGTGTGATAGCATGATCTGACATTCTGAGTACCCCAGCAGTAAACTGTACCTTGTGTGGCCATTGTATGATAATAGGCAAAATTGTGTAGCGAGGAGCTTCATAATTTGTACTCACCACGAAATATGGTTAAGGTGATAGAATTAAGGAAAATTAGATGAATGGTGCAAGTGAAAGGCACAATGAAGGAAATGCATCGAGGGCTTTGGCGGGAAATTCCAAATGCGTTGCAAGATTATGCATAGATCAAAAGTTACTACTAAAATAATTTTAAAGAAATAAAATGAATGGGCATGGACTGGATTAATCTGCTCATTATAGTCATCAAAGTTGACCTTGTGAACATGATCATGAACCTTCGGGTTCCGGGTTTTTAGGTTTGTGGCAGTACTGCTGTTCAGGTTTCCGTTTTACTGGAATAGTACGTGGCGTCATATCTCACAAGAACCGATGTTGACCTTTCAATATCATAAACTGCGGGGAATTTCTTGTTTGGGTAAGGCACTATCAGCTTCTCAGAAACAACTCAGCTCTACGTCGCGGGTTCCAAATCTTCGCAACACAACTTCCACATTACGCTCAACCAGACTATGCACATAACGCTGTCGAGTGGCCTCTTATCTGTGGTTGAGTGCCGGTACATGAACATCAGTGTTGTACGCACTGATGGTCTGTTGTATGTAATCATTTCTCCGTTTCCAACCAAGAAGAATTTACACAGATGAACATCGTACATGGGCGCCATTTTGTAAGCTGGTGGATGTAAGTTGTAGCGGTTGTTTAGAAAAATTCCGAAGTTCTTTGTTGTTTATACTGACAGAAGTGGGTTTAAATAGTGTGTTGCAGTGCGATATACGATATTACAAGTAAGTAGATAATTACTAACTGGTAGAAGAACGCCACACATTTCCAGCGATTTTCAGTATGTAACTTAATCACGTGTCCACTAATAACATTCATAGGTGAAAATTTTAAGTGGGCACCACTTTATAAGCTGTTGGTTGTAATTTCAGCCTACGTTTAATTGAAAAATATCGAAGTCCTTTGTTCTTTGTATTGGCAGAAGTATGTTTCAAAACGTGTTTAAATGGGAAATACGTTACAAATAAGCAGATAGTTACTGCTGTGTCTGAGCGCATATATATTCTATGCGTGTAGTCTTACATGTTGCCGAAAGTGTAAGAAATGGCAAAGTCGTAGTAAGAAGTACGTTGTTAAATTATAGAAAATGGTGTTGATATATGTCATCTGCTGTGGATAAGGATGATTGATATTAGGATATGTTGGTGTATTTCACGATAGTGGTAATCTTATGACCATTCCCCTTGTGGTTTAAGTTTCCTTCTTATAAATTCACTGAACTCGGAGAAATATTTTACTTGGAATTCGAACAGAGAACTTGGTTTAGTGTAATAATTTTAAAAGTCAACATCTATATAATCGTTCATGTAATGTAACTCAATGCAATTCAGATATGACAACACAGTTACGAGGTTTTCAGGGCCTTGTTGTTATTAAATTTGGTTCTTTTAGGTTTTTTAAGTTGACTGTCAGGTTTACTGATGCCTGACGATTTGAAGGACTTTAACGATGAAGGCGGTACGTTCTTTCAAAATGTCGGGAATCACCCACCTATTTAGCCTACAAGCCCGAAGAAAATCTTTAATATTGTGACATGCACTGATGTCAAGAATAGCCCGTGGTGAACTATTATTCAACTTCTAAGCAAATCCTTTTGTTTGTTTGTTTGTGTGTTATAATTCGTGGAAAAATGCTAAAAAGAGTCATACAAACAACACGTTCAAGACAGAACTGTGCATTGTGTGATGATATAATAATTTAACGGTGAGTGTATATTTACTATGTATTTGTATTGGAAACCACTATTTTATTAGATCATGACTTGTTTTGTGTCCTTGGCTTGTCTTATGGATGATCCCTGGAATGTAAATAAATTATGTTCTGTAGTTTCACAAAAGATATTTGCAGTAAGTCAGTTGCCGTAGAGTTTCTTATTGCATTTTTGTAGCAAATCTAGAATAGTAAGCAGATGGTTGTGACAGTAGTTTACAAACATGTTGACAGCCACAACTCCCAAAGAGGTACGAATGCATCTGATAAACTCGTTGCAGCACATACAAGTAATGACATGAAAGGGAGAAAAGAATTCAGACCACCTACAGTACTGTTTTCCTTCCTGTCATGTCCCCCTGCATCTCATCATGTCTTGCTTTCAGTGCACATCTGGAATCAGTTTTATATCGGCTGCATAAACAGTGCAGTAAAGCAAGGTGAACAGATCCATTCTTATTTTCTTGCATTGTTACTTTGTACGAATTACAAATCATAATTTATTAAAAAAACCAACACAGTACTTACTTACTCCATGGTGCACAGTCCTTCTTGAGAAGCTAACTGGTTTGCAGCTAGTCAAGAAATTCCCCGCATTTCATGGAACCTGAAGGTTCATTACCGTACTCACAAGCGTCCGCCACCTGTCTTTATCCTGGGCCAGCCCAATCCAGTCCATATACCCACATCCCTCCTCCTGGAGATCCAACCTAATAATATCCTCCCATCTACGCCTCGGTCTC
>Ga0123354_10000596_pt1 | contig 37564 bp, 24 predicted proteins | sample TergutLab28metaG_2_FD_97872 | JGI IMG/M metagenome (GOLD analysis project Ga0123354, IMG submission 97872) | Labiotermes labralis P4 segment gut microbial communities from Petit-Saut dam, French Guiana - Lab288 P4 | ecosystem: Host-associated > Arthropoda: Insects > Digestive system > Gut ... | reverse complement strand
GGATAGAGACAGGTGGCGGACGCTTGTGAGTACGGTAATGAACCTTCGGGTTCCGTGAAATGCGGGGAATTTCTTGACTAGCTGCAAACCAGTTAACTTCTCAAGAAGGACTCTGCACCATGGTGTAAGTAAGTAAGTAAGTATACTTGAACGCCGATCCAGTCCGGTCCGTGGATTTAACGGAGTTTTTCATCAGATCGAGTTTGATATGTAGGGGCGGTAACAGGATTTTGTGCCATTCTGCCAGTGCTTGGTGTTGCACATTCTTCTCTCCGACCTGCAGAGATTTCCTCTGAGACCGGTGTCTCTTCAGGTAATGAAAAGTCTTTGCTCCTCTGTCCCATTCACATACAAAACAGCAATACTTCGTACATCCCAGGTGGAGACCAATCAACAGAGACACTACCTTCAGGTCACCACAAATATGCCAGCCATACTTGCTGTATTCAACTTATTCAGCAGCCGCTTTAGGTTTTCTTAGGTTTCTTTCATGTGGGCAGTGTCCGACTGGAATGGATGGATGTTGGTTTCTATTATGCAGCAACACCGCCTTCAGGCTCAGTTTCGAAGATTCTCTAAATAGTCGCCATTCTTGCGGGTCATATTTGATTATGAGGGCATTCATCAGGCCATCTACATCGTAGCAGAACACAAGGTCACCTTCCTTTCTGAAGAAGGCACCAACTGCTGGTGACGACTGCGAAACGAAGAAATTCGGACATTTTTCTCGAGAAGATTCCGTTTTTTAAGCCTTGATCGCAGTAACTCTACTTTGCTCTTGGACAGCTCCAGATCGCGAACGAGATCGTTCAGTTCTTCCTGTATGAGAATGTGTGGCTGTGGCGCAGAAGACCTACCATGGGAAACGTGTGGTTCAGTAGACACCGGCGGCTCAGGAGGACCCGAGGTCGACTCGCCTTCGTCCTCGTCCGAATCGATAGTAAATTTCGGAGGTTCGGGAACGGAAATTACCACGCCGTGCGGAACTGGACGGAGAGCAGATGGTATATTCGGATACACTATTGTCCACTTCTTTTTCTTAGTGATGCTTCCAGAAACAGATGGCAACATATAGAAGTAGCAGTCAGATGTGTGATTACTTGGCTCCCTCCAAATAGGAACAGCAAACGGCATCGCATGTCTTTTGCCATTCAGCCACAGCGAAAGATTTGTTGCACATTTTACGACAGCATATGTGCGTGGCCCAGGATTTGGCTTGGTAGCCGATCTTGCATCCAAAATAAAAATGATACCCCTTTTTCACTATCGCGGTGATGGCCTTTCTATGTCTTGCAAATGTCACTTCACCGCAAATGTAACAAAAGTTATCTGCACTTTTAACACAATTACAAGGCATCACTAATGCTGGATTAACACTGCTGGGATTACTTTGCGGTATTTATGACGCAGGATTAAAACGGGTGTGATGTGCATGATGGGCCGATGCAGTATGACGCAATACTTTGAAGTCTTTCGACGCATTTCATTTTTAGTAGATAATGTACTTAACGCAACCTTCATTGCGGACACAAGCGACAGGCAAAGCGAAGTCGCAAGTAGAAGCGGACTTTTATCGTTAAATGTCTGATGTACATATTTCCAAAATATATAAACGTTTGCGGATTTCTTAGAAACCATAGCCAATTTTGAGTTTTCATTGTCATATTCGTGCTCCGGGCCTCGAAATTAATAAGAAATCGCTACTATTACTTCAGAAGCATAACGTCACTAAAATTTGTTGTCCAGTGTAATGTACCCAAATGGTCACTTCTGTTTTCTTCCACTTCTTTCTGACCCACCATTTAGTGTAGCCATGCCATTTTTATTGTTTTTGAACAGCACTGTTAAGTAACATGAATTAACAAAGGACCACAATTGCCTGTGATTCTGTGCTTGTATTTTTTTGTTAACTTCATCTTTATGTTATTAGTACTGCAGTGTTATGTTTCCTATTACAGGCAACCATAGGAATAGACTTTTTATCAAAAACAATGTATCTCGAAGATAGAACGGTGAGTACCAGCATTATTTTAATGTAAAAGTCATCATGTAAGGCGCAAGCATTATAGTACACTGGGTTTTACAAAGGTCATTCAAATGAAAACTGGAAAATTGTGCAGAGATATGCTTTTGAATCAGCTTAAGGCAGCAATTCCAAGAAAATGCCTTGGTTTGTTATTGTCTGCTGGAGTTTGTCTACAGCGTAACAGTGCCCATCCTCATACAGTGTATAGTACCATGTAACAGATTCCGGATTTAAAATTGGATGTCTCCCCCCATCTGCCATATTCATGAGCTTTGGCATCTGGCAGTTTTCACCACTTTTGGCCCATAAAAGATGCTCTACGTGGACATCACTTCAGATCAGATGAGGTAAAGGAGGTAATGCGTGACTGGCAGGCACAGGAATCAAATGACTTTTTCTCCTGAGGACTGCACTGAAGATAATGTTATTGTACTTAATCTGTTTTTGCAGTAAGTCGCTTTACATAATTTTTCTGGTTTTCACGTGAATGACTCTTGTATTTATGGGTCTGTAATGTGTGAAAATAGAGGAAAAGGAACTATTGTAAAATGCCTTTTGTTTTGGACATTTTCCATAATCTTGAATTTTTAAAAACAACATTTTGGAAAGTGGATCCATTTGTGTCATCAGGTGTGAGGAAGGAAATGTTCCTGCTCAGTTGGGCTTGCTAGAAAGAGCTTTTGATTTGTCTGGGTATCTTGAATGTAGAATATATTTATATGCCAGGGTTTTATGGATTAGAATTATTTTTCAATCCTTTTTGGTATTTTTTGAACATCATAAATTAATTGACTGCTGTGTGCTGATAACCTGACTGAGCTGAAGTGGTAGGCATTGTCAGACCCGCAGTGGATGTTATTTGTGTACATGTTACGGGATGATGTAACAGTTCAAGTCACTTTATTTTCAACGCTGTACTTTCTACTTCAGCCACAGAGGTTTCTTATTGTATTTAATTTTTTTGGAGCAGTGTGCAGCACTGGGCCTTACTGGGAGATGGTTAACATTTTCTCCTGTGTTTGTTCACAGAGTGTGTGTGTGTGTGTGCGTGTGTGTGTGTGTGAAATTAAAACTGAAGTAATTTCTTGCATTGTGTTTCATGGCATATGAAGTGATTTGTCTCCAGGTTAATGGGCTCATGTCTTTTATTGAAACCAGGTTCGGCTCCAGCTATGGGACACAGCTGGACAAGAGAGGTTTCGCAGCCTTATCCCATCATACATTCGAGACTCTACGGTTGCAGTTGTTGTCTATGACATTACCAGTATGTTAAGTCTCATCATATAAAGATAGAATCATCATAACTGTCATTCACACTATTTATTTAACATTTCTGTTAGTAGCCATGATCAGGGGTGCCCCAAGGTGACTAAATGTTGTACTGTGGTGTATAATGTTTATTGGTTCTCAGTATCGAACTTGCTTCTTCTTGGACCATAAATTTTTAGATGGCTTCCAGAGTTTTGGAAAATTTATTTACCCCTGGCCTAGACTACATTTTCAGAACTGTGCTTTGTACTATACATATGTGAGAAAGAACCAACTAGATGAACACATTTTTCTCATTTATTTATTTCAGTTATATTATCCTCTACATGTTTCGAACTAATAAGGTCATTATCAGGAGGTCACTTCTCTGTACATGCAGCATATAGTATTTTGATGCATGCATGTGATGTCACGTCACCAACACATTATGGTTGGAACAGTTCCAATCATAGCATGTAGAGGGTAATATAATTGAAATAAATTAGTGAGACAAAAGTGTGCATCTAGTTGGTTCTTTCTCACATATACCTTGGCTTAGACTGTAGTGTTGAGATATATGATGATGAATGAATTAAAGCTGTGTGGAGGAGAGCAGTGGTGACTTGCTTTATTGTAATATTCCAGCATTTGCTTGCAAGTACAAGACCCCTCTGCTAGAGTAGGCTGGCTGTATACTGAAGTTTGAACCCAGAACCTCTTTTGTTGTTAGCCACTTGACCACTGTGTTAACTACATTAACAAAACAGGTGCATGTACACTATAACAAAAGTTTTGCAGTGGTGTTATTTGATTTCATGATGGTTGCTTATATCGGCACTTGACTTAGGTATTGTTCTGGCACACTTACAGGGAAGTGCAATAAAGCTGTACGTTATCAAGTTTTGGAGTCCTCAGATGATATATCAATGAACATGGAGTATTAGTGGAATTAAATTAACAGGGGAAGTGTAAAGTATTCTGAGAAAAATCTGGCCATTTTGTCCACCATAAATCTCATATGGACTGCCCTGCATTGAACCTGGGCCTCCATGGTGGGAAGATGGTTACAGATTGCCAGAGCTATGGCATATCTAAAGACATTTTACTCTTAAGATCAGAATGAATTATGTGAATGTTAAACAAAGGACTGGATCTGTGTGTATGTGTTTGTGCATGCTTATGCACATGTGTGAGAGAGAGAGTGAGTGAGGGAGAGAGGTGGAGTGATATGAGTTTTGTTTGACCTAAATGTCAAGGTAACAATTTCTGCATCCCTGTGAACATGAGAAAAATAGGTATAAACATGTTCGAAGTTATTGGCCTTACAATAGCGTTTCACGAAAAAATATCAGGGGAAATCGCAACTACATCCACATAGTTTAAAGGGGCTGGCAGACTATACTCAGAACATTAGTGGAACAGGTTAATGCATCATAGCCACACTGATGAGTGACAGGACATTGGCCCGGGTGTGTGAAGTGTGGTTGCATGTTTGGTACTACAGAGTTTATGCTGCAGTATATTTTGAAGCCAAGTAATTACACTGAGAAGTGTCAAAATGTATGGTCATTGTATAATTTCAAAAGCAGTATTGTCTTATTGAACATGTGTGTTAATGGGAAAAGATTGTATCCATACGGGTTGAAATAACCTGGTACATATGAGTTGAATCTTATTTCAAAGGAATATTTTGTTTGTACAGATGCTAATTCATTCCATCAAACATCAAAATGGATTGATGATGTCCGGACAGAGCGTGGAAGTGATGTCATTATAATGCTAGTTGGTAACAAGACAGATCTGTCGGACAAGCGACAGGTGTCAACTGAGGAGGGAGAACGCAAAGCAAAAGAGCTCAATGTCATGTTCATCGAGACCAGTGCCAAGGCTGGGTACAATGTCAAACAGGTGACTGAGGAGTTCTTCCCAAATCTCATTTTGAGAATGTCATAGAATTAGAGAAACAGTGAATCTCTGTTCTGTCACTGCCAACCTGTGCTGAGGCCTAGCATACATGGACATCTGCCTGGTGTCCAGTATATGCCTTTGTGGTGTGATAGGTACAAATGCATCTGCTGTCTTTCATTACATATAATAACTATAGTGGTAAAAAGTGGAATTAAACTCCTGAGGAATGTTGTAAAGCAAAGGAAGAGACTCTAACTATTGTATGTATGTTTTACTTAATACAGTAGAGCACCGATTGTTTCTTAATTTAATATTGTCATGCGTTGGTGTTTAGTTTCTATGACAGTATTTAAATTACCTCCAGTTGGTATTTTTCTCAATTTAATGCTCCTATTTACTGCTCCCCAAAGTAATTGTAAATGGGCAGTCACTACATTGTCACCCTTTATCTGCCGTCTCTATTATGTAGTGTGAAATGAAGTATGGCATGATTAGTGTGAATGCCGAATTAGGAAGCTTTTGGAAGGGAGAGGTCTTAATCTATTTAAATGGACCGAGGAATTCCTCAAGAATTTCTTAGGATGATTGCGCCAATGGGGTTTGAAGTGGATACCTCATGATGCAAGTTAGAAATAAGTTTGAGAAATCTGTGTGAGATTATCTGGAAGGATCAGAAGATTTGTATCATACAAATATGTAAACTTCTTCCTAACATTGAACAATTTATGTTCTACAGCTGTTCCGGCGAGTAGCAGCTGCTCTACCTGGTATGGACTCCACAGAAAACAAACCCCCAGAAGACAGTATCCTTTGCCTAGACAATAAAAGTTGTGTCTTGTCATGTTACAGGCAGTGGGAAAGTTCTTGATGCACATGTTGATGGTAAGGATTTGGTAGCCATTGTATGGACTTATGTTCGGAGGAAAGTAAGGATATGTTGTTCGCATATGTAAGGGAAGTTGATTATTTTGGTTGTGCGTGGAACTTGGTCAAGTCCACTGTTAGATCAGTGTTGGTCAGTTTGCTGATAATTTGCACATGATTGAACTTGGAAAGACTAGCGTAGTTACACTATAGCAATGAAACATCAGATCTTAGTGTGGCTGGCTGTACTATATAATCTCTTGCATTTCCACAGTATAGAGTTATTAGTGAGGTGAAAGTATAGTGGTGAACAATTTGAAGTCAAACAGTAATGTTTCAGGAGTCTCTCTGTAAGGACAAATGCATATACCGTAAGAAAATTGTTCTATTTTCCTTCAAAGGAATAGTATCATTTTGTTATTGATATTTGAATAAAAGGAGCAGGAAGTGATAAAATTTTGGAACCAGTGGTCCTTGTTGATATATGTATACATTGCAGTATTAGAACAAATATTGATAGCATGTACGTAAGGAATGTAGTCATACAAACATGATAATCTAAGGTCATATACTAATGAGGCATATGACTTAAAGGCTAATCAGTATGTAATCCATGTAGAATTAAATGTAGAAACGTATATACGTTGGTTCCATGGCACATAAAGGGGATGAAGTGCATAGCTCATCATTTTGTTGCTGGCATGTTTGTAGCCTAATGTGAAGACGTAGGAAGGTAAGTGCAAATTTTCCACTCTGCTTGTCTGCATGAATGTGCTGATGCAATTTTCCCTTTTGTCTTCTGCACACTTGAAATGTTTTACTTATCACTTGAAAAGTATAATGAACTCTGATTAAATAGTCGTGTGTGTGTGCACACGTGCATGCGCGCGTGCGCCTGTGCCTTGGTGAGGATGTGCTTGACACTTAATTGTGCTTGGAATAAGATAATTGTCACAATCTGCTGCCATTTGCTATTCATTGAATTTAATTTGTGGTGTACAATGCATGCTGTGTAATTAGTACATCCTGTGTCCATCTTGCTGTGAAGACTGAGGCAGCGGGTTCTTCCATATTGTTGGTACCTGTCAAACCACACAGTGTTCTAAGCTCTAGGACAGGAATTTGTATTTTTTGATGATATCCTCCCAGGAAATTACCTGCCTTAACTGATTGGCTGTTACCATCCTGCCTCTTATCTTTGTGTGGTCATGTTAGTGTGAATGGATGTGTGAGGGACATTTTTGGTTTCCTGAGAGCATTCTGTTACATTATCATTTGTTATAAATATGTTCCATGTAAATGATACTCTTTTATATTTATTCTCAAGTTAAAACACGAGGGATTTGCATGAATTATAAATGTTGAAATTTCTCACATTTTAGGTATTGACAGATGTCATCTTAATCTTGGCATTTTTGTTTTCCGCATGCCCCACATAAACATGATATCGAAATATGTGTACCTGTCCAGCTATTAAATTTCATGTATATTTTGAAACATCCAGATTAAAATGTCAGTTGTATGTGAACAAAGCCATGGCAAATTTTTGCTTGAGAACCATGAATGTAGTATTTTTATAGTCCTTAGTGATCAGTATTTTAGTTTCTTTTGTTTTGTTTTGTGTTATTTTCCTTAATGTTGTGTTTAGTGCAAGAAGTTGTGTTGAAGGATGCTCCAAATGAAGTGAAAAATCAAGAAGGTGGTTGTGCATGTTGAGTGGTGACACAGGATGGAACTAGGCTAGGTAATGTGCAGACTTAAACATGCAACAAATGTGGCTCGTATACATTCAGCATGCCTGTGGAGTTTTGAAGCATATAATTTCATTGTCTGTCAGGTGTTTTGGTTGACTGAAGAACAGAAGTGACACAGGGAAAGGAATGAAGCACTTTCAAATTATCTTCATTTCATGAATTATACTTTTATCCTGATTCAGGTATTTTTCTCTGTCAGGCAGTATTTATAGAAATATCTGTGAGTAATACAGATGGTCAAAAAGACATGCAGCCCAGTTACACTATATAGCCTTCATAAAAAGTACTTGAGCTGACTATCTCTAGTGTCAGTTGTGTTTAAACTCTTTAACGGCAGAGGCAAGTTGCTTAACAGTGCAGCGTATATTCGTATCTAACTTGTGGACTCCCACAATACACAGAAGGATGTGTTTTGATGTCAGTTTGTAAGTAAATTGTCAGCGTATCACTTGAGCGAAGTTTTGCTGTGGAGGAGGAGTAGGAGGATGCATTTCTGCATGTTTTTTTGTGTACTTTCAGAATTTCATGAAGATTGTTAGTAGTGTTCATAAATAGCCAAGAGTTTTTGATCACTTTGTTAACAGGAAGGCATATCATTTAACATTATGTGCAATATTTCTGGACAAATATTTTTGAAAGTTAGAGCTTCTGTTATTTCCAAATTGGAGAACTAAACCCAGGCTTTTTGTTACTAGTCATGTAGTGTGCACAGTACAGAGTTATTAAGACTTCCATTTGCATGTCAGTTTTGAGGTTTTAGTACATTGTCTGAGGTAGCATTGGTATTGAAGTATGGTGGTATAATCTCCACGTTCCAGTGAATGTTATTCTCTTAACCCATTAAGTATGATGTTGGCAGTGAATAATTTCAAAGTAAATTAGATATATGCCATTTCTGTGGAAACCTAAAGTTTGTGAATTACATGCTCAGATCTCCACCTGAATGCTTGTTGATAGTAGTCATCTGCTTAAGAACATGCTGTTGCAGTATCAGTTGATAAAATGCAACTCATGTTAATTGGCTATGAACAGTGTTGCATATAGAATTATCTGAGTTTCTTTCATGCAGTTTTGGGTCTATTTTCCCACAGAGATGGGATCGGAGAAAACTCTGTTGAGTGTTTTCTTGTGACAGTTAATAAGGTTTCCTGTCCATAAACATAGTCATGAAAACATACAGAATGGTGATTTTATTCATTGAGCAGGTTGGCTGAGGCAGTGATGCTTCCATCTTGGGGGAGGTACCTAGTTGACATCTCAGCCAGTCTGAGGTTTTGTGTGTTTGTTGGGGGAGCACTTTAAATTATGCTTTGACAATTGCATACCACATCCTTTTCGATTAATTGTCCACCATAGTTCAGTAATTGAATTTTGTATAGTCACAGTTACTGAGAGTAGTCCTAAAGAAACTATGAATATAGTTTTGTGAGATTTTGGGTTTTTCTGATGATTATGATGGAGGATATTAGACATGTCAAGTGGTTCATGGGTACTGGGTTTCAGAGGGCTCGTTGCCATGATCTTGAGTGTAGTACAGTGGAGTTACACTGAAAGGTATGGCAGTTGTGTTTTTGATCATTTTACAATAACTCACATCCCCATTAATGATTTAATTCAAATTGGGTTGTAATATCTGTGTCCTTCCAAAACATTTTCTTTATACCTATGAGTGGTTTTTTTTTTGTATAAGTTGCTATGTCAAACAATTGCAAAGAGAGGGGTCAGAAAAAGGCAGTTGTCCAGCAGGCAGAATGTGCACCAACTTTCTGTTGTTTGAGCTGCCTTGTTCGTTTCTTGTCCCATCTTTTGTATTCTTGTGTACATGTTTTCCTGTCAGCTGTTCACTATATGTCATTCCAGATTTTATCATGCCTTAGATGTTAAGAATAAATTTAACACTTATCAACAGTAAGAAGCAATGCTGGTCTTTTGGGTTTCTGCACTGTGTAGTGATTGAATATTGCCACATCTTGGAGGACCATGCTGCCCCCATCTTCAGGGTGACTGAGTATGGTTCAGTTGGATGTGTCCACCTGAACTAGTCAGTACAGGACATTCAACCATTACTTGGTGCAGGACCCCAAAAGTCCAGCAAGTTTTCAACAACCACCATGAAAACCTGAAAACATATACCGGGTGTTGAAAAAAAAAGGTTACAGACTTACAAGGTGTATAGTACTCATTTTCAGCAAAGAAGTCCCAGTTAACAAATGCCTGAAAGCCAGTGCTTGCTGAGATATGGATGAGTTTTGTGTTACCTCTACAGCAGATGCTGTGTATAGTTCCCAGGCATGTGGACACACCTTTCAACACTTCTTCTCATAGGAGGTATGTACTATTTGAAAAATTATTTTTGACTCCTGACAGGTATTCTGTGTTGCTGTAACACCTGTAAGTCATGGTCAGGGTGTGAAAATGCCAAAGTCTTTGTGTCCTTGTATTGTCTGTTTGTGAACCAGACTTTCAGTCAACTGAGGATGGGATGTGGAGGCTCAGTCAACTGGCTTACATGATCCCCCAGACTTTAATCCTCTGGAGTTTTGGCTGTGTGGCCTCTCGGAGACTTCATTGTATTCCAATATGATCAATGACATAGAGGAGTTAGAGCCATGATTAGAAATCTCATGCCTGTCAGGTGATTGAAGTAAAATGAATTTTTGAAAGAGTGCACACTTCCTATGAGAAAAAGAGCTGAAGGTTTTGTTGACATGCATGGGAACCACACAGAGCATCTGCTGCAGAGATAACATGAAAATCACCCATATCTCAGCAGGTATTGGTTTTTTGACATTTGTTGAATGGGACTTTATTATTCACTTCCATCTAGAACCATTTTTTCAACAGCCTGTATTATTAGTAGTAATTCACTGGGACTGTAATTGATATTATAAATAGGCAGTAGTGGGGCTAGAGTGTATTGATGAAGAGTACTGTTGAGTTTATTGTCATACATTTTTTTATGCAAATAAGTCCAGAAATTTTGTGATCAGACACTGTGGAACTGATGCTTTCTGTGGCAAGAATACTCTAGTCTTGTACCTGTAGTAAGGTATAGTAGGGTGTTCTCTCATTGCTCAAACTGAATGTTAAGATGGCTGCAGTTATTTCTTTCATTATCAGTGCCTCATCAGCATTTTTCATTAGCACTTTGTGATAGATGGGAAAACTGGATTTAAAATGGGCTGGCCTGAATGAATTCTTTTTCTTGTGAATGCATTAAGAAGTTAATCATTTATACTGAATTACTAACTACAAAGGATTTTCAATTGTGACACAATTTTATGTTATGATGCTTCAGTAAATTTAAACGTATATTTGATAATTTATGTTTAAGTGATTTTTGTACAGAAAACATTTGAAATGTAACTAATACTATGCATAGCAATAATCACACACATGTTAAATCCATCTTGCTTGAGTTTTAAAGGTGATATTTGTACTTAAACCTATTAGCTAATAGTTTTTAGTGCTACATAAATTACTTCAGTGACATGCTGTGTTGTATTACCATTACTGTGTAGCTTGGTAAGTTGCACTTCCTTCCTTACAGTCTGAGCAGTGTTAAAGTGCAGTCACTTAATTGGAAACATTGTATGCAAACATCTCACTGGGGCTAATGGCAGCCAGTGTGTAGGATTGACGCCATGCCACCTTTGTGTGCCAATTGTCTAGAAATTCTGGGAGCTTCAACCTCTTGGAGCCCTAAGGCCTTTCGAGGCCTGTGTAGAGATTGCTTTACACAGGAAGATTGCTATGAGTTGGACAGGTGTATGTTTTCCAAACTCCAGAGCAAGTGAATAGACATGCATGGCTCCCTTCCACTTGCCATCATCCTGTAGTATCCCTGTCCCCACTCTCCATCCTGTTCCTCACTCAGAATGGACCCACTGCATTGTTCCTGCCATATTACAGTTTTATATTGACAATATGATAACCTGATATAAACCTAAAATGATCAGTAACTATCATGACACTCAGCAAGAATATACATGACACTACTAACCCTAGAAATGGAGAATGTGGGTTGGCACTGTTATATCTCAGTTTCCTATTATATCTGAAGTTTTGGAAATTGTGGTTGCCGCAGTCATGTTTGTAACCCAAGTAATAGTCCTGGAAGTTGAAACTATACACCATGGGAGATTATGCTGGCAGTCAAGCAGATGGTGTGGATGTGCTGTATGAGGTACTGGGAGCTACTTATAAATTCAAAAATTATTTATATGGTGAGATTTCATAATGGACAGAGAGGGCAATAACTGGGGTTGTCCCATTTGAAACATCTGAGACTAACAGGTCAATTGATGTACCTTTCTCAAACCCAAAACTGTTAGTGTGAATTGAAGAATAGATATGAGGTACCAAGGCTTGTGTACCAGGAAATTTTCCCTGCTGCATGAAGTGGCAAAGTCCAAATTTTCTTAGTACCTACATCAGACGATAAAGCACAGCTGGGGATTGGTTGTAGTAATTGTGACATTTTCACACATTTAAAAAATGAACACACAAATATTATCTTAGCGACTTACACATACCGAAATAATGCTGCTTGACAGACTGACCAATTCCTCATGGTGCAGGGTCTTCCTTGTAGTGTTAATAGTTCCGCATCTGATTGAGAAATTGGACCTGAAGTTTCATGGAAGCCCAGCATTCAATTCCATTGGACACTGAAGCCATTTTAGTTTAGTTGTCATCTCCACAACTTATCTCTCTAAGATCCATTTTAATGTTGTTATTACATCTTTCCCAAGTGTTATCATCCCTTAAGGTTTTTCTGGTAGCATTTCATGTGCACTTCAGGCTTCCTTATGCATGCTATATGCCATACCCATTTCATCCTTTTCTGATGTGGTCATCCTTGTATGTTACATGAGATGTACATTTGAACCTGCTTATGCCAACATTGGTTGGTGTGACACCTCATCTGTAGTGTCAGATATTCTGCGTTATTAATTCCTCCACTGTTAACCATATCATTATACTCAATTATAACAACAGTATTTTATAATGATACAAATATTCAGTCCCCTTCATGATGTTATAACCAAGTTTGACTCTAATTTGTGACATTTGCAATATACAGTTTTGTCTGTACTGTTGTAATTTTTTACTCTACAAGGTACTCAAGATTATTTGGGACAATGAATGAAAATTCATTGTGGCTGGCTCTGGACACAATTTTTAGACAGCTCTGCTGTATTTTATTGTATTATTATTATTATTATCATCATCATTTATATATGAGTTCAGAAATGTGAATTTAAATTACTTGATGTGTACTCCATTATATTAAACCATCTCTTGCCTCATGCCATATCCCTGCACATTACTTGAAACATTTGAGCTTCTAATTAACAATCTGTAACTTGTAGAAACCTTGCTAATGTCTTCATAATTGTATCAGATTTTCCCTTAACCAGTTTTCCTGTAGCAGTTGATTTGCAGACACAGCCACCACAGCAGAATGATCAACAGGATTCTGAAGGAGGCTGCATGTGCTAAAAGAAAACAGCATGTAGAGAAAACGGAAACTCTTTTGAAGTGAGCAATATGGTAGCAGCATCAGCAGAGCTGTTAAAGTGAGAATTGCAGCGGTGAATGGATTGTTGGCAACACTGTTAAGGTGACATGATGGGAAATATGTCATTGACTTCAAAATATGTATGCTTTGACAACATCAGGTATTAGACTTTCCCCATTGATTATTTGTGCTACATATTTTTTGCCTACTGTTTGTACAGAGCAGCATTCCAAGCATTGGCAGATTTTTTAATGTGAGCAATGTACACAGGTTTCTTGTTAAGTGCACAACACTATTTGCCAGAGTATTACGTACCCAATCGTTTGCTGTATGAGAAAATGCTGTCATGAATGAAATTGATAATGCTTTTTGCCCACAAAAGGAGGCACATAGTATGAAAGTTGTTTCCTCATCAGGCTTATGCAGACGGCTTATTGTTGGTTTGAATTGATTTATGAACAGATTGTGAATCACTATCCAAAGTTAAATAATTTCCCCTTTTTCACTTTTGTGCCATTTTCTTTCCTTCTACACATCCACTTCACTTGTCCCATCCCCATACAACTGAGTCTTAGACAGTATTTTAGAGACTGTGTCCCCTCTGAAAAGAAAGGAAGCATGCCAGTGCAACTGGCTAAAGACAGTAGCGTCATATTAACAAAAGCAGAGCCACATCATCCAAATCATAGATTACATGAATTTGGCCTAAAATGATATTGCCATTCAACAATCTTCTGTAATATCATGTTGATCTCTGAGGAGCTCTTAACCCTTTGGCTACCAAGCTTATTTTACTCAGTTATTCTACAGGTACCAAGCTAGTATCTCTTATATTTGCTTATGATTTTCCTCACTTACAAGAATCATCAGCAGGTCCCACAACGCCTTAGGTTAATTTTTGGTTCTTGTGACTGTGCATCGTGAACATAAGGTGGAGAGAGAGAACCAACAAGATGCAACTAATGCGTGGCATGCAGCTGTACAAGACCACAGCCAACCACAGCCTACACACCCAGGCAGAACACCGCATGCAGTAGGACACGGTCTTATTCTCCTGATGATGGGCATAATGATGCCTGAAACATGTTGAGATAGAAAGTTTGATAATAAACATCGAATTAGTTGCATCTTGTTGGTTCTCTCTCTTCGCCTTAGGTTAGTTTTTCTTTTCTGCATACAAGTGCCAGAGTTACAGAGTCGTAGTGTCATACTGCAGTGTTTGCCATGCCATTGACTTTGCTTGGTGAGACCATGGGTGGCTGTCATGGTACCTCCTGAATGACGATGCATGAGCCGCTGGTGTACCTCATGGTAGCCAATGTGATAAATCACTATTTGAAAATAAACGTACAAAGGGAAATGAAAATGTTCAGTATGAGATTTGAAGTTCTCAGGGCAGTGAATGTCAGTTTTCCTTGTATGTTTTGGAGGTACCTGTTGCATCCACACTGAAGGTAGAAAAAGGCAGAAACTTTGATGACCACCAGACTAAATGGCACCACATCTTAAAAGGCTGAAGCCTTACAATGTTCAGCATTGCAGCCTTGGAGAAAGTTAGAGAACTCTTAGCTAAAATGTATGGGTTGCTTCACATTATGAATGTTGTTGCTTATTATAATTGATAGGCTATCTGTGATAGCAGTTCTTTTCTTGTGCATTACACAAGTAATTTGACTAATGCCACATGAATTACTGCAGATTTCTTAATCATGTGTTTTTCATTTCATTTTTTCCTAATTTGCTTCCTTTTAAGATCATTGAGGATTCATTGGTCAGTCCCTGTCTGTATTGCAGGTTTTTTAACAAGTCGTAGTAATACAACCAACAAAAATCTTTGTATCTTTCAAGTGAAATATGAATAGGTATATGCATACTGCCACAGTGGTGCTTTTGTGAACTAATGTACATGAAATGTGTGAGTAGTAAACCAGACCACTGTGTAGGATATATGTTTTACCTCACTGCTGTTCAAGAATTGGCCATTACTGATAGTTTCTGTGCTTGAATGTGGATGCAGTTTGATCACAGGCTGATATTTAAATGAACGTTTTATTATATGGGCATACTGAAAGTAATGGAAAGGCTGAAGTCAGTTTGTAACTCCTGCTGCATAGATCAAAGATATTCTGAATATGTGCTATTGTAAATATTTGAGTGACCATTATTTACACTTTGTGTACTGCTGCCCAAGTGTAGGCATGCATTAACTTTTTGACGCCTAATGTCAACTATAGTGGTCGTACCGCACCGCTAACCTCTGAAGTTGCATTTTATATATTTATTCAACAAATATGGGTACTGGATATTTTAACATGGTATACACTCTCCGTTTTTTTCTCTTCAAAATCCAGTTTGTTTCATAATTCTAACATATTTAGTTCCTGTATTATTCACATTTTATATACAGGTTGTGCTAAAATTAAAAAAATATTTCCGGCGCCAAAAGGTTAAACATATACAGGAAACTCTCCGCTTATGCACATTTGTCATTCATGGCTTTACCTGTCTTTGGTTTTATTTCAGCCTTTCTTCTTCATACATGCCACTGCCATCTAACACTTGACAACCCAACTGACAGTAACTCCTGCAGCCAGTTCCCTTAAGCAAGATCCCAGTCCCATTCATGGTCAACATTTAATATTCTTGAATTTACTTTTATTTTAATTTATTTGTGTTGCACGTAGTAATTTATGTTCTTGTGTCTTAATATTTATAAAAATTAAGTTTATTGCTGTTTAATTTATTGAGGACCACAATTTTCTACATGAGGGTATGCAGCCCCTATTGTTACATTACACAGGGAATTCAACTAAAATCAAGCCCATGCATACAGCATGCTTAATGGCCATACATGTCTTGATATATATATATAATACATAACTTACCACATTTTAGCCTAGCTCTTTTAAATGACTGCCTTCAACATTCGCACATGCTTGGCAGCTGAGGAACAGATTATTAAATTACTATTTGAAGTTCTTGTCTAGAAATTGCCAATACTGTGTGGCAAGAGTCACACACCACCAGCCATATCTGCATGTGTATGGCACAGTGCATCATCTAAGCCACACAGTTTAGTTAGTCTGCTGTCTGTAACAGACATGTGAAGCACAGTTTAGAATGTACATTCCTTTTTTTGTAACCATGCAGTACACTTTACTGCAGAGGGTTTTCAATATAGAAGCCCTTCATAAGAAAGAAATTGAATGAGAAATGTTGTAGGAAATTTAGAATACAGTTTCCCTGTGTTTCATTTCCTTTGAAATCTGCATGTCTGAGAGCTGAAAGAGGCCATATCCATCACGTGCTCTAGCGTGTGGTAAGTCGCGTGCAATACATACATTATATGTGGAAATGTAAGGCCCTTAAGCTTGCCATGCATCTGGGCTTGGCTTTCAGCTGAACTACTGTATGTTTCCACTTTTACGTGCTTTATAGGTCTATTGATTTTTAAGATATACTACCTCTGTGTTCAAGAATCACCTATACAGTCAGGAGCAGGAATGATTATTGAGGTAATGGTTTTAACGTACATGTTATTCAGTTGTGCATGGTGGAAAGGACCAGCATTCATAGCTGAATTAAATGGGATCGGTTTCCCATACTCAAGTAAGTACTGCCATTGTACTTGCTAATAAACTTGTTGAAAGCCTTTTGTGGGAGATATGTCATTTTTAGTGTCCTGAATTGCAGCACCCTGCATGGTTGGAATGATTCCTCTTCCCATTTCTGTATGAGTATAAAATTAACCTTTTCAGTGCCAAGTGTAGAGCTACAAAAGTGGAACTGCCAGATATACAGAATGTATTGAAATTATAGTGTCACCTCTTCAGGATGTATGTACAGTGCATGCTATGAAAACAGTGCTGACTAGATAGGACTGTGGCAAGCATATTACAACCTTCTGCACCAATTGTCTTCATTCTCTGGTAGCGAAAGGGTTACCAATAGTGTGGGTGAAAAGTAATTGTTTCTATGCAAAACTGAATTTAGTAACAACCACAGGATGATACAGGCAAATTTCTGATTAACATTTACAATAGTTAAAGATGCAATATATCAGTGTGCTTTTCTGTAAAATAGAATAATATACATACTGACAGTTGTTCATGAGCAATTAATTGTATTTGCGCAAAATTAGCATTGATCTTCAATATTCCTCTACGCACAATACATTTCCTATGAAAATAAAACCAGCTGAACATTATCAATAATTAACATTCATTTTCTGTTTACAATTTCTTTTAGATTGTTGCATACATGCTGTTGACATTGTGAAGCATTTTTTGCACAAGACAATTTGCTTCTACTTGAAGAAGTGCCATAAACTTGTATGTAACTTGCTACAAGACCTAGGTGTTGTGATGTAATTGTAAAGTGATATTAAATATTATGACCACACTTGAATTACATGTTAACTTATGGATGCTTTATAGTTGCTTCTTCTTCTTTATCTTTCTACAATACTTTGTTCAGGTTTTTGTATAGATGCTGTTTGTATTTTTGTCATTGGTAACACATCAGTGTTTTCCAAGTAAATTGTTTCAAATGTGAAAATTAATTACAATAGTAAGCTGTGTACACCAATGAGAAAATTATGTGGGCTCAGGGTTTTTGAACTGAACACATATATTAATTAGGGGTGTCACCTCTTATTCATCCAGAATAAATTACAGTATTCTAATACTTCGCCTGTCTTTACCAGCATTACATTATACATGATTATACTACACATATTAATAGAAGTCCTGCTATGTTCTAGAATAAATACCTTGTACTAGGAATCATGGAAAACACATCTCTGCTGATCTTAGGAGATAATGTATGTTAATATATAGCAGGGATGGTATTTACATTAATTTTTGGAATTTGTCCCTTTCCTTTGGTGTTTCAGTACCTTATAACTTTCCCCTACAGATCCATGGACTGGCACCCACCACCAAATTTACAAATTCACAGCGATGTGATTGATGGGAGGTAACTTTTTCCTGTTTACATTTATTCTATACCAGTAGTACGACTGGAAGAGGGTTTATATTTTTAAATCCCAAATGTCTGCCTGAAATACTTTCTAGCCCATGGGAGTGAGGTTGGAAATAGAAAGGGTTGTGATAATTTTGTTGCTGATTAGTATCTGTACTATAAAGTGACTGGTGATATATTCCATCCTAAGTAATGTAACTCCAGTTTCAGCTTTTACATGTCCTTGCTGATGTCTAATGTTTGTCAGTTGCTTGATAGTTTCTTGGAGACTTTGTCCAGTCCTTGTAACCCCTTGTAAGATATCCTGATGGTAAGGTAATGGTAACTGGAAATGTTTTTTATATGAAAACAGTGTTCCGGTTCCAGTTCTCACAAAACAATATCTACTGGCATCAGTATCTATATTACATACTATGAAACCTATGAAAACAACGAGCTTAGTTCAGTAAATGATTTCAGCTAAAGGGTAAGTCATGGAAAATGTATGTCATGTCTATGAAGTGTTGAAAAGTTCTCCCTCTACAGGTGTTTTGGGCTCTCGGCAGTTGAGGGGCCCTGACTTTTTTGGCAATCGGCACATGAAGGTGGCAGGTTGTCTGCATTCCGCACCGGCCACCTTTACCCCCAGGAGGACCAGCCGTACTTGTTTTTGTTAGTGAATCGGTCGATCCCAGGCCTATAGCGGGGGCGGAAGTATTAAGTGAATGAAAAATCAAAATGACGCCATCGGGAATCGAACCCGTGACCTTCCCATTTGTAGCGCAGTGCCTCAACCAACTGCGGCACTGTGTGTACGTTACAGAACGTGTGCTTTTGAAAAGTTAAGTTTGAGGTGAGGACAGCAGTCGACTCGTTGGATGCAATCCTAACTCTTGCTAGGCCCAGTTCCTGTTATGTGTGGTATATTATATTGTGTTGTTATACATTACCATGTGAATGCATATTGTATGGAGCACACTGAGGAAGTACATTATGAAGCCAATTCTGAAGCGAATTTTTTTTGGGCAGTGTTCAATTTTCGGTATGGTTTAAGCACAGGTTACAGTCAGTCAAGAGAGGAAAGTACAACAAGTGAGGGTATGTATACAGTGATAGTGGCAAAGAAAGAGTGAAACGTAAACGATAGTAGACACTGTCGGAAATGTAAAGTGTCATATGTATGGCCTTAATGTGCTCCGGGAGCTCAAAGTGTAAATATGCAGTCACGCCAAGCTAAGTCAGCAGTGTTTGTTGTTCATTTCAGCAACGTGTTTCGGTTCATCATGAACCGTATTTAAGAAGTTTACAGAGCAAAATGCATACACATGCATGATACAGCCAGTTGAAATCTTGAGTTAGTGTATATACAAAGTCCGCCACAACAATTCTTACATACATTCCATAGATCCGTGTGTCAAAATGAAAAAGGGTGTGGAATAAGCCATAAGTATAAAAAATACACAGAGTTCTTACAATGCAGAATACTATAAACATTTTATATACAATATTATGCATCATCTTTACACATAAAACTTCATCTGCAGTGTCAAAAGATCCCCAGTGTCCATAGGTGGTCCCCAGAGCCGGTATGTTCTTTGCAATGAAGAGAAAATTCCCTTAAAATCTTCCCTCATTGTAACAACCAATCTCCCAGCATGTGGAATGAGTTGTTGGTAGTTCGTTGTTTGTTTTTGAAGTCGGCAAGTTTACTAGTACGAAGCCAAAATTTTCCATAGATATTTTCTAGTATTCGAACTACCGCTCTGGATGTTTTCGACACTGCCAAAAAAAAATGATGAAATTCGCCGTACTTTTTTTCCCAATTCATTAACCGGGTGAACATCACAACTTGTTTTCATTAACAGAAAACTAAATTTGCCAAACGACCTTTTGAACAACACATCACAGCGCTATGACTTTTAAATGTCATGGATGACTTGCGAAAACAAGAACATTTCACAATCTGATCAGCTGATCACAATATCGTCCTAGTTTAAGGGTCCGTGCGGTCAGTTCAGACGTCTGCTGCATTGTATCACGGTACCCTGACTTAAGTGTAAAGGAATAAAAGCGAGATGTTTACGTGTAGGTTACTGTACAATATTTTAAGACATTGGTATAAATATAAGGGCCCTGAACAATATGTAGTACCTTCATTTGTATCGTGCACTGAACATAATATATGGTCGTTTGGTACTTGTGCTACCACTACAAGAGCAATTTATGGGGAATCGGATGGTAACCATACTTTTCCCGAAACTGATTTGAAGAGACGTTTGACGCCTCTTCAGTATCACATTACACAAGAAAAGGGAACGGAGAGTCCGTTTAGTGGTGAATATACGGAATTATACGATGCAGGAACTTATTTGTGTGTTGTGTGTAAGAAGAAGTTATTTTCCTCAGACAAAAAGTATCAATCCGGATGTGGCTGGCCAGCGTTCAGCGATGTTATTGATGCAGAAAATATAAAACAGAACGTAGACACCTCTCATGGCATGATACGTACTGAAGTGACTTGTGCAGGCTGTGGTTCCCATTTAGGTCATGTGTTCGATGATGGTCCCAAACCAACGGGTCTCAGATACTGTGTCAATAGTGCCGCACTTGATTTTGAACCTCTTAACAATCTAGAATTGTAGTGTGTGTTGGTGCCTTTCCGTCTTAAAGCGGTGTAATAATTTTGCTATGTGGTACAAATTCAACTTTAAATACGGATATTTCACTTTAATTTTTTGTAGGATCACCCTCTAAACAATGGAGCATTTTCTTCATACAACTGCCTGTGAGATGACACCTTTACAGTACTGAGATACTCTTCCTGAACAAAGTCCTCCATTATTACGATGCCCAATAACCGCAAGTTCGCCATAATTACTTAATGGCTGTAAATTTCATGCAGAAATTCTGTAGTACCAACAAGCTAACTATGTCTAACAACTGTACGTTGCCAAGAAAATATTTACACATACCTTGTTGTAGCCGATAAATGAATAAACATACATTTGAGATCTTATATACCGAATGAGATGTTCCATGTCACGTTTTACTATGCATAATATTAACTGTAAAGATTAGTTTAGTTTATCTATTGCATCCACTTAGTCACAATGTGTGACACTTGACTTGTCAAGTTCAGTTCCAGTTTATATATCTCATAACTCAAACTCACAATTCATCAACATCAAAAACAATAAAATGCAATATAATATGACAACTTATCACACATATACTCATATAACCTACATGCAATGAATATGACATAAATTAATCCACTGAACAAAATGCAGGCTATAACAGAAAGAGTCTCAGTTCTCATTTAGAAGATTTAAACCTCTCAATTTTTTAAATGATCTGGCACCTTGTACAGTCCAATTCCCATATTCACCACATTTTTCCCAAGGAGGTCCATATTGCAAAATTTAACATGCTGATTTTTTTTTTTTTTGCACATTATAGCTACAAATGTATACACTTTGCTCCAGTGAATCTTTGTACTTTTAATATTACATACCTCTTCAAGTATGTATAATGAAGGGACTCCGAGTGTAGTGTAATCCTTAAATCTCTGTCTACAGTTTAAATGTTACTGCTTTCAATATTCCTACCTCAAAAAATTTTACTGCAACTTGCTGTGCATAAAAATTTGTATTGTAACACTTCTTATTATAAAAGGGATCATTACTTAGAGCTGCAGTAGTGCAATTTTATGGCACAGTACTTTGTTTCAGACATCTCTTAATTGAAAAATGGTCATTCAACTGGGCAAGTGTTCTCATTTCTAATTAACAAAATTTTGCAATTCAAGGTTTTGGATATTACATTGTATGGCTAATAGCATGGTTTGCACCTGTGTGCTTGGGTTAGTAGTAAAATGACCAAAACATATCTTATCCCTGTAATGAGATAACTGTATGAGACATGCATGTTTTCCCAGGATGGAAACAGTAAAAACTTAAGCAATTAATATTTGTATTAGCAGTTAGTAAGTAGGTCTGTGCTCATGATTTGGTAGTGTGCTGTTCATTGTAACAAGGACTGCAAGGACTTGGAACATCATGACCTGATTATGTATGTTGAATCAGAATCACCTACTGAATTCAGGTCGGTAGGCCTAAAATGGCAACGCTACATGTATCTGGGAGCTGCCTCATTCATATCTTTGCCAGACTATCAACAATCCTGAGGGATTATGTCTTTCCTCTACCCTTGCAAGCAGATGGCTTGATAGTAGGCCTACTTAATTTAGGATTCCAAGCCCTGTTTGGGTTGCTTGCAATTAACTTCTGGGGTTACAGTACTGAATACCCTATTTTGGTAGGCAGATTTAATGTGCTCTGCCAAGTTCAACTGTAAGTTAAGATTTGTTGTAACTGGTTTGCCCTTTCTAATCAGTTTTGATGTAGAATACTCTGTCCCCTTCTGATGTCTCATTGTCAGGTTATCTCTGTGCAGTATGAGATTGGACAGTGCATGACGACAAATACGTTGTTTCCACAGTCATGTTTTTGTTAGTTGCATACTCCATATAATGTAAGTAGGTGTATTTTACATTCATATTAAGTCATAGAGTACTTGGAATGTTAGAAACCTGTATAAGTCATGTTCACTTACAACAGCAGCCAGGGAATTAGCAAGGTGGGACAGGGGGGGGATTGTATTATTTTCTATGGAAGAGGAAATGAAAATCATCAATTGAAAACAGGATTCTTTGTACACCACAAAATAGTATCAGCAGTTAAGAGAGTAGAGTTTGTTAGTGTTAGATGTCATATGTAGTTCTGAGGGGTTGCTGGTATAATATCATTGTTTTGAATGTGCATGCACCAAGTGAGGAGAAAAGTGATAAGGCAAAAAACAGTATTTATAAAGAATGAGAGTAGGTTTTCAATCATCTTCCTAAGTACCACATGAAAATTCTGTTAGGAAATTTTAATGCAGAAGTGGGGAAAGAGAATATTTTCAAACCAACAATTGGGACTGAGAAGACATCAGGATAGTAATGCTAATGGCATTAGAATAGTAAACTATGCCACATCAAAAAATCTAGTTAAGAGCACCATGTTCCTGCATCGAAATATTCATAAGTACACCTGGACCTCTCCTGATGGGAAGACTCACAACCAAATTAATCACATATTGGTAGACATGAGATGGCATTTGAGTATACTTGATGTATGATCTTTCAGGGAAGCTGACTGTGATACTGAACACTATTTGGTGGTTGCAAAAGTTATGGAAAGAATGGCAGTAAGTAAAAAATGAAGCACAGAAGTTTGATGTGCAGTGATTTAATCTCAGGAAGCTGGAGGTTAGGAAACAGTATCAGATTAAGATTTGTAGCTTTGGAGAACTTGGTGATAGTAGGGACATAAATAGGGCTTGAGAGAACATTAAAGAGAATATCAAAACATCAGCTAAAGAGAGCCTTGGTCTGTATGAATTGAAACAGCATAAGCCATGGTTTGATTAAGAATGTTTACATTTTTAGACCAAAGGAAGCAGGCTAAAATACAGTGGTTACATGATCCATACCAAAGCAGTGTAGATAATTTAAACAATGTAAGATATGAAGCTAGTAGACATTTCAGGAACAAAAAGAATATGTGAATGCTAAAATTGATGACCTTGAAACTAACAGTAAGAGACTTGTATAGGGACACCTGTGATTTTAAGAAGAGTTACCAGCCTAGAACTAATATAGTATGGTATAATGGGTGATTTGGTTACAGACTTCCATATTATTTTGGCTAAATGGAGGAACCATTTCTCCCAGCAGTTGAATGTACATGGGGTTATTGATGTTAGGCAGACAGAAATACAAACAGCAGAACCAGTAGTGCCTAAGCTGAGTGCCTATGACATTGATATGGCTATTAGAAAGCTAAAAAGACACAAATCACCAGGTGTTGATCAAATCCCAGCAGAAGTGATTAAAGCAGGGGATACAACAATTCACTCTGAGATCCATAAATTTATTAATTCTACTTGAAATAAGGAGGAACTGCCTGAGGAGTGGAAGAAGTCAGTCATTGTACCTACCTATAAGAATGGAAACAAACAACACCTGAGACTACAAAAATTCCTACAGGTTCACCTAGTGGGAATGAAATAAAAATTGCCATCAAACATTTAAAATTAAACAAAGCCAGCAGCCTTGATAACTTACCACCAGAAATTTTTATAACCTATCTGCATACTATAGCCAACATCTTGGAAACTTTGCTAAAAAAGTATGGGATTCTGAACAAATCCCAAATGAATGGAAAGAAGGGCTCGTCATAAAACTCCCACAGAAGGGAGACCTAACTGAGTGTCACAACTGGAGAAGAATAACTCTACTAAATACAATATGTAAGATACTGGCAACTATTGTCTATAATAAAGAAGAACTTGAACCCAAGATGAGGCCAGAACAAACCGGATTCTGGCCAAATAAATCATGTGCCGACCATATTAACACATTCCGAATAATTGTCAGTCAATAGAGTTTTGTTCACCCTTTCAATTGGTTTTCACAGATTTCCAAAAGGCCTTTGATACCTTGGCGCACAACACAATCTGGCAGGCTTTGAAGGAAAAAGGTGTACCACAAAAACTAGTTGATATTATAAAAGCTATATACGACCAGTCAACATGCAATGTTCTACACAAAAACCAGGTATCAGAACCTATGCCAGTACTGAATGGAGTAAAACAAGGTTGTGTGCTCTCACCCCTGTTGTTTAATGTCACTCTAGATTATGCAATGTCCAAAGTAAGCACAATTTCTGCAGGCATAAGATGGGGATTATGTGGCAAACTCACAGACTTGGACTATGCTGACGACATAAGCCTGTTAGCCCACTCTACATGCAATGCAAATAATGCTTAAGAGATTGGAAAATGATACACCAAAGTGGACTTAAAGATTAACGTAAATAAGTCTAAGGAGATGAGTATTACCATGAACAATTATGAGACTCTCTGCATACACAGTGGAACTACTGAAAGAGTGACACTGTTTGCATACCTGGGGAGCATTATCAATAACAGGGTGGTACAGAAGCTGATATCATAGCCTGCATACAAAAGGCCCAGATAGCATTCAGTGCATTAAACAAGATCTGGCACTCAACGGCATATTCAACACAAACCAGTTTCGCATCTTCAATACAAGCGTGAAAGCAGTCCTACTCTATGGTTGTGAGACTGGAAAAATTCAAAATGTATAACAGCCAGGCTGCAAGTCTATATTAATAAATGCCTCAGGAAAATAGTGAGAATTTTCTGGCCAGACCAGATAACGAATGAAGAGTTGTGGAAGTGTACGAAGCAACCTAGAATAGATTTGCAGATCAGGAAACGCAAGTGGAGATGGCTGGGCCATACACTGCAAAAACCGTCCGATGAGATAGCCAGGCAAGCCCTAGAGTGGAACCCCCAAGGTAAATGGGGCAGGGTGAGACCAAGGAATACATGGCGAAGAACGGTACTTGAAGAGGCTAAAAGATTACGAAGACCTGGATAGAGATCAAAACTGATGCCAAGAATAGAGTGAGATGAAGGATTCTTGTGGGAGCCTTATGTTCTGCAGCAAAATGATGAGATGTCATATAAGAAGGGAAATAAGACAGGCTGTAGTAATTATACAGGCATTTCACATTTGTCAACCACATACAAAATTTTATCCAACATCCTGCTGTCAAGGTTAGCACCATATGCAGAGGAAATTAATGGGGATCAACACCATGGGTTTTGATGCAATAGGTCAACTACTGATCATATATTCTGCATTTGTCAAATACTTGAGAAAAAATTGGAATGCAATGAAGCAGTGCATCAGCTATTTAGAGTCTTCAAGAAAGCTTATGATTCAGTTAGGAGGGAGGTCTTGTATAATATTCTCATTGCATTTGATATCCCCATGAAACTGGTAAGACTAATAAAAATGTGTCTGAATGAAATCTGTAGCACAGCCTGGGTAGGCAAGCATTTGTCTGATATGTTTCCTATTAAGAATGGCTTGAAACAAAGAGATGATTTATCACCATTGCTTTTCAACTTTCCTTTAGAGAAAGCCATTAGGAGGGTTCAGGTAAACCAGGATGGCTTGAAATTAAATGGTACACAGCAGCTTTTGGTTTATGCTAATGATGTTAATTTACTGGGCAGAAACATACATACTGTAAAGAAAAACACAAGCTTTATTAATAGAAGACTGGACTACAAGTAAACGCTGATAAATCTAAGTACATGGTCATGTCTCGAGATCAGATTGCAGGACGAAGTCACAGTACAAAAATTGATGACTGTTCCTTTTAATAGGTGGAAGAGTTCTAATATTTGGGAACAAACTTAATGAATCAAAATCCTATTCAGGAAGAATTTAAGAGGAGATTTAAGTCAGTAAATGCTTGCTATCATTCGGTGCAGAATCTTTTGTCTTCCAGTTTGCTATAAAAAAATGTAAAGATTAAGATATAAAGAACTGTAATATTGTCTGTTGTTTTGTATGGGTGTGAAACTTGGTAGCTCAAATTGAGGGAGGAACATATGCTAAGGGTTTTTAAGAATAGGGTGCTGAGGAGAATATTTGGGCCTAAGAGGAATGAGGTAAAAGGAGAGTGGAGAAAACTACAAAATGAGGAGCTTAATGATCTGTACTCCTCACCCAATATTGTTCGGGTGATCAAATCAAGAAGAATGAGATGGGCGGGGCATCTTGCATGTATGGTGGAGAGAGGAGAGGTGTACATAGGGTTTTGATGGGGAAACCTGAGGGACAGAGACTACTTGGAAGACCCAGGTGGATAATATCAAGATGGATCTTCAGGAAGTGGGTTTGGGTGGGGGGGGGGTATGGACTGGATTGATCTGACTCAGGATAGAGACAGGTGGGCAGGTTCTTGTAAATGCAGTAATGAACCTTTGGGTTTCTTAAAATGTGGGGAATTCCTTGACTAGCTGAGAACCTCTTAGCTTCTCAAGCAGGGCTCTGCTCCATGGAGTAAGTACATACTTAAGACATATGAGTTTAGACATGTAATTTATCACTCTATCAACACAGCACAAAATGAAGGAAGAAGGAACTAAAAAATTGTTTTAAACCACTGCAGTAAGAAGCTAAACCTGAACAGACTCTTCTAACCTATTACTTTGCCAAATGCCAACCTATGAACACAAAAATGGAAGAAAACACTAAACCTCAACACAACCTTTGTCTATGTTACCATGCACCTTCCAGTGGATTATAATGATCGCCAAGCCCAGGAAACCGCCCACAGAAGCTAGCTCATACAGACCGATAAGTCTTTTGCCCATAATGTCCAAAGTATTTGAATGACTCTTGCTCTGCACACTGGACGAAACGATGCACATAGACGGCCTACTTCCTATACACCAATTTGGATTTCAAAATAAACACTCTACAATACAACAGTGCCACAGGGTTGTCAACAAAATCAAAGAAAGCATCAAAGGAAAGAAAATGTGCATCTCAGTATTCCTCAATATACAACAAGCCTTTGACAAAGTATGGCACAGAGGACTACTATATAAACTAAAACTTCATCTCCCTGACCACCTCTACCTCCTCCTAAAATCCTACCTAAGCGAACGCTACTTTCAAGTCAAAATCAAGGACGAAATGTCTATCACCCCATTAGGGCAGGAGTACTGCAAGGCAGCGTCCTGGGACTGCTACTCTACTTGCTATATACTGCCAATGTCCCAACAACACAGGACACGCTCATGGCGACATTCGCAGATGACACTGCCATACTGTCATCAGATCCTGACCCCGTATGCACAACTGAAAAACTCCAGCATCATCTCAACCTACTCCAACACTGGCTGGAACAATGGAGAATCAAAGTAAATCCAACTAAGGCTGCACAGGTAACATTCACTAAATGATGAGACACCTGTCCGCCAGTAAATTTCCACAATACTCCCATACCTGTCAAAAAATTAGTAAAATATCTAGGACTTCACCTAGACAAAAAACTAATGTGGAAGATGCACATAAAAGCCAAATGATGCCAACTGGAACTTAAACTCAAAAACATGGGCTGGCTAATAAAAGCACGTTCACAGCTATCCCTAGACAGCAAACTAACCGTATATAAGGTAATACTGCGACCCATCTGGACATACAGGATAGAGCTCTGGGGATAAAGCAAGCCATCCAACACCAAGATCCTCCAAACATTCCAGTTAGAAATGCTCAGAATGATCAGCAGTGCCCCCTGGTACGTCTCCAACCAAACCTTGCACAGTGGCTTCGATATCCCGTACGTAATGGAAGTGGTTTGAATCAACGCCAACAAATATAAAAATCGCAGCACTGAGCACAGTAATCAACTGATCAGAGCTCTCTTCAACCCCTCAGTCGACAGACAACTCAAACGATTATGGCCAGAAGATTTAGCTCAATAGCACAACTCCAGTGAACCACCAATGGATGGTGCCTGCCTCACGACCTTTTCTTACCTCAACCTTACTAATTACTCTATCTAATTGTGTAGATTGTAATTTGCAATATACAATAAAAAAAATTAAACACTGTACACCGAAGTGACATAAGACATGTAATGGAAAAATAAGCTACAGATTATTACTATTTAATAGGCTGTCTATTACTCTGCCTAATTGTAAAATGAAAAAGATTTATGTTTTATCACTAGTTTGAACTTCTTAACAGGCATTTAATGGAAGTCTGCTATGTCCTTTTATATTTGTCACAAAATGCTGAAACACAGAGTAGGTTTCGAATCGAAAAATTAAATACTTTTTGCATTTTCCTTTGATTAAATGAAAAGCCTTTTCGAAAAATTGTAATGTAAAATTCTATATGACTACTGTAAGAACACAACTGTACAAAAAGTAGATATCAAAGGGGAAAGAGCAAGGAGAGAATTAATTGTATGTGCTTCACACAAAAATTGTGATCCTCTGCCTTAGATGTACCATATGATGAAGCTGAGGAGAATGACAGAAAATATCACTTTTAAAATCAAGAGGTCAGGTAAAACTGACCATGTGTCTAAGCATGGTGCCACTGAGAGAGATCAAGGGTAGAGAAGTTTACTTTTCCACTAGATCAATATCAGTGGACAGCATTATGACCTGATAACTTTATTTGCATGGCTCAACTCAACAAGATGCTTGTACCCAACCTCTCACACATGACATATTAACCTAGCTGTCTGACCTATTGCCAGTCATTTTACCGAACTAATCTGACATACAACAGTAGTCATGACAAGGATTATCCTGAAGAATATCTCTTGTATTCCTTACAAATGGTTATCATTAACTATGAGAGTATACTGAAACCAACTATAAAATTGCTTTAAATTGTTCATCTGGGTTATAATACCGTGTGCTAGAATATTATTTGCATGATTATGCCACCTTCAACGTGCAAGTGCCGTAACGATGGGGGCACCATGTGCCTCTCAAACTTTGTTAACCACCTACCCGATCATACCTACATCCTTACTGCTATGAAAGCCTCACATTTCACTTTAATCCACTTCACATCCTACACATCAAAGACCCATTTCTTTATTGCCCTCTCTAACGCTTTTGCCTCGAAGACTTTAACCGAAACGTCCCAAATGCAGGACGTAACCTCAACACACTTCCTAACGCACAACCACGCTAGATCTGTTTACCTGATCTTTACCTGAGACTGAGGCACAGAGCTGAGGCAAGTGTGGCATGTGCTGCCACCGCTTGGAGTTGCAACTGAAAATCGCCATGCTTTTCAGAGAGATACATTTTTCGATGTTATCGAAAAGGCGGTGACACTAGCAGGAGGAAATGACGTATAGTACTGTTGTACGTATGGGAGTGTGAGGATAAGTTGTAATGGTTAGAGGTGTTTATAGTGTTCATGATGTTGTTGGTTGTATTTCATAGTTGGGTTCAGCAGTTAGGGTGTGTTTAATCTGTAGTGATTAAAGAACTCGCGAATTTTAGAAGAGAAAAATCACTTGTTGGTATACCAGATTTCTACTAAAGCGTAAGTATTTATAAAATACTATTTAAAAGATTGCACCGTACCAGCCATGAATGCACGTTGTTATAATACTGTACTGCCGCAAGATGAATGCGTTTTTTTGCCTTTCCCTTTGGTTGTAGTTTGGATTTATATCACTTCACCGAATATAATCGTAGGTTAGGTCGCCTTTGTAGTTCATGTGTTAATGGACGCCAACATTAACTACGACGGCATGATTGGTAATAGGGGGATGATTCCCCATCTATAGGTTTTCTACCCAAGTCATATTCATTCTGCTCCACACTTCGTACTTCTCCAGATGTTGGGGATGTTTATTTGTTTCGTTTACAAAACCTACATAAATACTGAAAAGTGTCGAAATAAAGAACAATCGTGTTAGGTCGGTGAAGTGATAAGCCATGAATCGAATTGTTGCCGTTCGATACCCGGTTGAGGTGTTAGATTTTTCGGACTGCCGCATCTGGCACTGCCCTGAGGTCCACCCAGCCTTCTGGGTAACTCCAAGGGTTAAAGGTGGATGGAGTTTGAATCCGAGCTCATACTTACGCCAAAGTAAATAATCTGTAATCTTTACCTAAATGTCTTTTATACACCTCCATGACAATGTTGAGTACTTGGATAGGTTCTTTTTTAGTAAGAACAGAGAATGGTGTAATCGTGGAATGTCTCATATTGATGTAAATCCAGGTATGTTGTCTTTTCATGTTGTATTTGCTTTGCCCTAGTAGAGTGTTTCATGAGGTGTAGGAGATACACTATAACAATTGAAATTGGCATAAAGAAGTTTTTGATTGTCACCTTTAAATGTAATGAGCAGTATTTCATTGTGACAGATATTAAGAAACGGTGAAGATACATGAACGTTAAATGTTTTAATGAAATGGTCTTTAAACACTTAATATCTGCAAAACCCGTATGATTAAATTTGTATTTTTGCAGAACCCATATAAAGTAAGGGTGTGTCTTCAGGTTGAAACATGACATGAAGTATTCTAAAACATAGAAGTTTATTTTAAAACATAAAGTACTTATGCACATTTATGAAAAAGTTTTATTATTGATGATTTACACTGAAAATAAAACCATTGTCAATTAGGTTCTAACATCATGGGGAAGAAAATAAGAAATTTAGTTGAAGTTATAAAAATTATATTTACCACTTTTATTGTGAAGGTAATGTGCTTGCAGAGCCACTGATAATTGCCTGTCGAATCTCAGGTTTCTGCAGGACACAGTTTGATTACCATTGTTTTAGCCATTAGGAGGCACTGACAGTTTTTGTAATGTGTAAATTCTGACAAACATTCCAATAACACTTTAGAATGCTGTTTTTATATAAAGCAATACATATTCATGAAAATGGTAATGTAATTTTAATATGTATATTCACTGCTGTTTTCAATACTACTCGCAGCTTACATGTTGCAGGCAATATTGGGTCAGGGTTGCTGACACAACTCACAGGAAGTCAAGTTATTGTAGCCAGAATATAAGACAAAACTACAAACGCTTGCTGTTGTGCTGCTATTATTGTTGCTCTTGTATGAATTCATTATATGCTTACTGGAGTTTCGACTCTTACCCTTTAATAATGTTGGCAAGGATCTTAAGTATTTTTTGTTAGTTGAAGTTTATTGCCTCCCCTGCTGCCAGTATGGACCTGCCTTCTGTTTGTGTACATGATGGTGTGATTCCATCAGTTACACTTTTATTTGTGATTGTATTGATTTTTTATACCTTCCTGGAAAACTTATTTTAAATGCTTAAACAGAATATAGAAATGGAAAGCATTATGTATGTGAACAAGACTTAGACTTACCTATTACTGGTGGATGCATTTAAATTCTTTGAGCATCTCCTTATTACTCTTTGATTAAATATAAGCAAATTACTATCAGCAATTTTATTGATTAGTTACTGTTTAAGCAACATAGATCAAGAATCCTGCCTTCGCATTCCCATTCAATATATCAGTTTGTGTGTCAAAGTTTCCTGGCTTCTGTTTGGATAATGCGCTTTAAGGTTGAAGATTTTACTAGCAGAATTTATTTTAACCACTTGTGTATGTTGTGGTCTGGCCACTACTATGCCGGCAGACCACAAATATTGGAGGAATACAACGCATGTATTTTTAATTAAATGAATGATTATGCATTCTGTGGCCTATATGCCATTCAATATCTATGCTTTTTATGCACCAGGCAAAGGAAGGGGGTGTATGAGCCCAAATCTGCGTCTTTGTGCACGCTTCGCCATGCAAAGGCCAGGAAAGAGAGAGAGAGTGTGTGAGGGGGGGGATGTTGTTGGTATTGCCAAGTTGCATGACACAACTTAACTACCAGGATTTTCCACTGATTCTGAAGTGTTGATACTTTTCATTGATTAGTAAACATTAAACTCTTCACATGCAGTGAATTCACGACTTTTATTAAATGGTTGGCCAAGCAGTGCCATCGTACTTAGTTACACATTTTAATTTGCTATTTTGATGTATCCTTACGTATTTGTTAAAAGTTGATAAACGTGTACCATCAACACATGCTACGTGTTTCGGTCGTGTATTTGTCATTAATTAGAAAAATCAGTATTCAAAATATACAGTTCTGTTTTATGCTTTATTATAAAGGACGTCCGTTTGAATGTGGAACTCGCGCCAAGGGCTGCCATATCTGGTACTCTTCGTTACTACTGATTCCTGCTAGTTTAATCCCCACGCTGTCGATTACGGAGTATTTCTGTAGGCTTAGTCAAACATACCAAAGAGTCTTCAAAAGAGTCCAGGTTCAGAATCTCCTAGCTTCAGTTGCAAACTGTTCTTGCTCTTCGTGTGCCGGAAGTACAGTGTAACACATTTTCTACTGTGACATAAAGTGTTGTTCGCGAATATGCAATACCGCGTAAAACGGGAGGGGGGTGGGGTAATTGTGGAGATCTATATTAGGAAAGAAATCTATGCAGAGCATCGCAGCAAATTCGAAAGTCGGTTTCACGATGTTTAAATTCAGTTAAGAATGAATATCAACGGAAATATTTGTTGCGATAGGACGGTTTTGAATCTGACTGTGTGGAACAGTATGTAGTCATGGCGTCGACCCATTGCTCGCGTGTCTGTCAGGTGAGATTGTGTATTCAAAATACATCATGGTTGGCGGATGATTCCAGATGACAGCACGCGACACGAGGTGCGGTAGCATTACCTCAGAGTCGGGTATTGTTTGCTGTCAGTGCAAGGAGAATAATCGGACCCGTCTTTGTTTCGAATACACAGAATTCAGAAGGCTACAGTGGGCAAATCATTGCACAGTTTTTATTGTTTAAGGTGAAGTATGAGAATGAGTACGGGTTCTTCCAGCAAGAACCCCTCCACCGTATGTAGCCAGTAGAGAAATTGTTGCAGAACGAATAACTGATTAGTCGTTCATTGTGGCCTGCTTGTTTATCCTATCCAACGCCATGTGACTATTATCTGTAGGGATGTTTCCAAGACAGCTTGTATAACAACAGCAGCAGCAGCATTAACAACAACAGCACACAGAGGGCGACCTTACAGACATCACCTGGCGCGCAGTATCGGCAGTTCATGGGCAAGAGCTCGTACAGGTTTTAAATAGGAATGTAAATAGACAGAATAACATACTGGTGTTCCGAAAATCCCCGTGCACTTCATGAAGTTCCTGTGCGTTACCTTAAAGACGGAGTCTGGTGTACATTGAATGTTTTCCGCCGCCTTTGGTCGTTGACACAGTGCTTGAGAGAATGAAGAGATGAATGAAAGTGCACAGTTGCTAAATGTAAGAAATTACCATGGCCAACGCAGCCCGTGACTGCCGTGGAAGGGGTATTCTGCGATACTTGGTAATTCGCGGAATATGGCCTGCTAGATTTTCATTTGTAATGCGTGCTGTTAGCAATTAGGGAATCACGAGCATTCTACGTAGTATTTCAAGACGAACTCCGTCGTGAGTCGAGAAATATTTTTATAAGGTGCGGGTGATGCCGAGGGGCTTGAGGTCGGCACTTTGGGGCTCTTCTATTAAATGAGGTAAATTGAAATGAAATGCAGGTGAAAACGGACTCGGAATTCTTTGCGTATGCCAGCTTCCTCTGTGATATCGCTTCTATGACAGCTACCTTGTGCAGTGGCATTATTATAGATACACGGTGTACTTAGTACACAATTAAATTATTTTTTTAATTGTCCCTCTGTTTACGCTTGCTTTTCCCAGGGTATCTAGAAGCGCTGTGGCGTATGTCCTGTTTCACCAAATACTGTTAATACAATTTCCCGTGACTGCTGCAGTTAATATATGCGCCCTGTTAAACTTTATATCCCTAATTTTGGAGCGTTTGTAGTGGCGTGTTGCCAGCATCTTGTAATTCACGAAGGTACAAGCTGGATCGTATCTTATCTTGACGGTTTTTTTGTTTTGTTTTGGCTGCCTGCGTAAAGAAGCCGCGTTCAACTGCAAACGTAATGACTGCGTTAATGTCTGTCGGTTGTGTAGGTTTTGACGGCTGATAATATCGGCGAAATTTCATACAAAGGCCAAAAATGCATGGTGCAAATGGACGTCAATCTAATTGTGGGTAGCGTCTCCAACGGCCTATGAGGAATTCGCGCTTGGAATCACGACCAGGAAATTTTCCTGTGTGAGGGTTTTCGATGGGTTCCTTGAAGACGTCTGCGCGAATGGTGCGACAGTACCTTGTGGTCGGCCACGATTATTCTTACTTAATGCCCAGTGTCGTTTAATTCAAGAAATTCGCTTTTTAAAACCACACAAGATTGTATTTTGGGACGGGTCACCAGCAGGTGACAGGGCCCGGGAGTATGAAAAGTTTTCTAACAACAGCATGTCTGAATTGACGATGAAGAGAGAAGTACGAATATCAAGAGCGTAGTTCATTTCATTGTTACAGTTCCGTCAGTATTAAGATCCCCGGCCCTGCTCCAAAGCGGGAGGAACACGGTAGCGTTGTTATAAAACCTTTGAGAATCAGACGACGATGCTTGTGGTCACAGTATACACCAGAGTACTTCGTGACAGTAGAATATAATTCGCAAGTAAGACATTATCTGGTAACGCACTTCGCCGACATTTCGTGGCTAACGGCGCCAAGCGCCGACACGTGGGATCAAAAAGACGAAGGCTCTGAATGATGTGCTGGATAGCCGGACTGTCGCGTACCTCAGGGACGGTGATAGATGAATATGGAAGATTGATGGAGTGATTTTCAGGAAAACGGGGGTAAACCTGCCCCTGTGCCACTACAACGGGGCCTAGATGGAACAAATTGGGATCGAATTCGGTCCTTCACTGTTAGAACCCGGTGTGTTGTCTTCTGGTGTCTCTGTTAGTGTAGTTCAACGGCCGTGTACGGACCGACACCCCATATCGGAACGTCTTGGCAGGAACCACACACGAAATGCCATCTCATTTGAATACCATTTCATTTGAAGTATTTTTCAGAAGTGGATGGGCAGTTTGTGTAACTAGGCCCACCGCTTTATGAAGCGTCATGGCCGGGTCCCGGACCCCTTTCAGTTTTCTTATGGCTTGTTGCTAGAGTGATGAATAGTGCTGCGACCCCGTTGAATTGAGGCTCAGCTCATCGCAGTGCTTGTACTGTCGATTCAGCAGTTGTTTCCAATGTTATAGCCCACTTTCAGCGGTTTCTCCTCGGCGCAAAGAGTTCAAGTCCTTTTAAGACCAACGATAGATCAGACCATCGAAAGGTCTTCGCCATTTGTTTAACTGTTCTGGACCAGTTTGCACTTTGTGTCCTTTGCTGTGGACATTTCATACGTCCTTAGTGGTTGGGAGTCCTTAAACATTGCCCTAATATATATTTTAGAGGCACATGTAAGAAGCTCTGCTTTTTTTTCGTCATGTATTTTCATCTGCAAACGGATTACTTGTTGTAAGAATACTGAAAGTGACGATTAGTATCGTCTAACATAATTGTATCAAGGCATTCCTTTATCAGACCACCGCAAGGCGTCTACCATAATTTCATCAGCTTTTTCCTGGCGTTACAGCCCAACGTGAGCTTTGGTTTCCTGGTGTAATTGTATGTTACCGATTTCGACAAGCTGTATGACTCCTTGAACTGGGTAGCCCGCTGCAATTTCTCGGCCATCAATTCAGTCGCGTTTCATTTGCGATACGGTCCTGGTTCCATTCCTGGCATCCACCATAAAGGTTTTCAGAACCATTATTAGTAAGATATACATTAGAACTCTTTTTTCAGGGGGTTATAAGTTATCACAGGTAAACGTCGATATATTCGATCCCTTGATTCCGTGTTCGAGTGGCGTCAGACCGGACGGCCTTAAGACGAGTCACAGTATGGCGATTTTCATGCTTGAGTAGATTTTGTCCCCCTACCCATTGATTACCGACTGCTTTGATAATGAAATGTGTTTGCGACATTAAAACCAGGTTTAATGTGAACATTGTAAAGAACAGAGTTGCCAGGAGCGAAGTTGGAACATAATGTGCAGGCTGTGAGCAAAATAAACCTTTCCTCCTACACACGAGCCTTGCCTGCCCAATAGCTCTTTCACTTCGCGAGTGTGCATCGTTTTCAGACCGTTGATCACTTTTGGAAATTCGAAATGCGTGGCAGACAGGTGTCAAGTTTCGGTACTGAGTGGTGTAAAGTACGGTTTTGTTATTTATGATTTGTTACGCAGTTTGGTTGGTCATAACATTTCATTAACGCTTGTATGTTTGAAGAATAAAAAACCAACTTGATGTCACTTGCTATTTTATTTCACGTCTTATGTACTCAACATGTTTCGGACATTAATGTATCCATCATCAGGAGCTTGCGACTGTGCTGTTTAATTACCACATCTGTCGTTTTGTTCTCGGTTCGTTGTGTTGTGGGCTGATTCAGCCTGCAACACGGACACCACTCAAACCCACCCGCACCAAACCTCCAACACACAACGAACCGAGAACAAAACGACCGATGTGGTAATTAAACAGCACAGTCGCAAGCTCCTGATGATGAATATATTAATGTCCGAAACATGTTGAATATATAAGAAGTGAAATAAAATAGCAAGTGACATCAAGTTGATCTTTTATTCTTCCGCTATTACAGTGATGCACGGTCCGATAAACATAAGCTTGTATTATTTTTATTATTCCAACTTAATGCACCAATATCAATTAATGTTAAAATCCAATAATTAAAACATTAAAATTGTTATTATCTTAATCTCCTACATGTTTCGACTCTTACTGAGTCATCTTCCG
>Ga0123354_10000595_pt1 | contig 37583 bp, 17 predicted proteins | sample TergutLab28metaG_2_FD_97872 | JGI IMG/M metagenome (GOLD analysis project Ga0123354, IMG submission 97872) | Labiotermes labralis P4 segment gut microbial communities from Petit-Saut dam, French Guiana - Lab288 P4 | ecosystem: Host-associated > Arthropoda: Insects > Digestive system > Gut ... | reverse complement strand
ACGAGTCTTTATGGAAAAGGTTTATAGGAGTAGTAAGTGATGAGAAGTGAAGGACTGGGGCGAAAGCGTGTGTGAATTAATGATTGTAAAAAAAAAATTACAAGAAACTGTACACAGTACTCTCTTGCTTGGATTTTTTTACCTTTTGTGCATGTTGTAAAATTCTAATTTGTCTCGTGTGTATTGTTGCTAGTTTTAAGTTGTCTTTTGTGTAAGTGTTGTTGGTTGGCCGTGTGTATTGTTGTAGTTGTCTTGTGTGTATTGTTGTCATCTTATGTGTATTTGTTGTACTGTGTGTGAACTGCTGGTTTTTTTTAAGGTGCCGGGGGGTTTTTTTTTTAAGGTGCCGGACTGCTGGCTAGAAGTCAGTACTCTGAAGGTCCTGCGACCTGCCATCTCGACACAGGTTTTTTTTTTTGGTTTCCCTGTGTCTATAAGCAAATGCTGAGATGGTACCCAAGATTCCAAGTTGCCAGCACATGCTTCTCATGTAGCCCTCCGCACTTAAATCTAGTGGTAACCAATTTCATGTTTCGTTTACATGTAAAATAACCACTGCCACCGGGTAACAACCCAATTGCAGTAAATAAATATATGTATATATATATATGTATGTATATATATATATATATATATATATATATATAAACGTTGTGGAAATATGCATTCGCGTTTTATGCAAGTGTTTACCCCTGGCCAACTGACTGCATTCAGCCCTCCTATTGCATTTTGACCTTGACTTCTTGACAGTGACTGATCGGATAGAAATTCACAATGGAACAGTGATGTCTCTCTGCACAGTACATACATTGTGAGCAATAAACAGACTTTATTTACACACAGTCCTCTATGACATCTCTTAACTGCAGGAGTGTGATGAAGTCGGCCATATTTTATGTGTGTGACTTTTCATTTGCTGCCAGCAGTGTTAGACATATTTGTGTCCATGAATGTCAGAAGGTTGTCATATACAAGCACTCTCTTTGATGCAAAATATCTTTTATCAGTCAAGGGCAATGAACAACTAACTTTTGTGCTTATTTAATCTTCTGGCTTATTCAAATTTTATCGCAAAGGCATGTGTAAAATAACGTAGCAAATTATTAATTTCGTTGGCTATAGTTTAAAATCGAATGATTTTTAAAGTGGTTTCTATTATACATGAAATTGCCTGTTCGCTTAAGATAATAGAGCAGTTTCTTAGAGTGGTAACTACTGTGATTCTTATATCGTTATTAGCAGGTACGGATCCAGGTCCATTAATCAGCTGTTGTGGTTGAAATTGCTCGTGCGTTTCTTTAATCCCTTCTGGAGGACATTCAAACACAATATTGCCATCTCGTCTGAAGTTCCGACCTGCTTCACCTTTAATACTCGTATATACCCACTTCACTGGCAATGTATAAAGCATGCAGTTGAAAGAGCTTCTTCTTAACCACGTGAAGGTCCTACACGGCTCTTATAATTCCAACGTTTCACTTCCAAAGCCGTTCAGGCAGGCGTGCATTTGCAGCACTTGTCAGCGTTTTCTTGGTTTTTACATAGACGAAATGCTGTAAGACAGAGTTGTGAGGCATTCATTTACAGCGGCTACATTTTACGTTGGACGATTGGAGAGTCTGTGTTCAGTTCCTGTCCTAGGGCGAAAATTGTTTTCCTTGCCAACCACGTCCAGTTCGGCCCTAGGGCCCACCAAATCTCAAAGTAATGGTTTTCGTGGACAGTTTTTCCCAGGGTAGAACGGCCTGGTCTTTAATTTGACAACTCCAGCCTTTTGTTGAAGTTTGAGAATGCGAATGGTTATACTCCAAGAAGCACCAACTCTTTGTGACTTGGTGCCTAATTAACCCTTTGACGCCTCATGTCAACTATAGTGGTCGTACCGCGCCTCTAAACTCCAAAGTTACATTTTATATATTTATTCAACAAGTATAGGTACTGAATATTATAAACATGGTATATAATCTCCGTTTTTTCCCCTTCAAAATGCAGTTTGTTTCATAATTCTAACGTATTTGGTTCCTGTATTATTCACATTTTATATACAGCATGTGCTAAAATTTAAAAAAATAATTCCGGCGCCAAAAGGTTAAGCTGAGTAAGCATAGTCACGCTGATCCCGGTGTCCGTGCTGTCGAAGGCGTGGGTTTGCGACCGCTCGCGTCCTGGGTTTGCGGGTTCGAATCTCGCTGGGCCATGGATGTCTGTCTCTTTTGAGTGTTGTGTGTTGCTAGGTAGAAGTCTTTGCGCCGGGCCGATCACTCGTCCAGAGGACTCCTACCGAGTGAGGTGTATGTGAGCTTGACCATGAAGCTTCGATAATGAGGCCTAGGACCACTAGGGATCGTCGAGCCATAAAAAAACATAAGTACAATTTATGTTTAACCTGTTAATTGAAGAGTTCATTTGACGTCGAAGTAGGTTATAAAAGTACACGCGTGTTAAATGCGAAAGAAAGTGACGTAAATCCTGTCGTGATTGATTCTGGAGCAGGCTTAAGTCTTGATGTGTTTGGGTTGTGACTGGACTGAAAGAAGTGTAGTTCGGCCTCCCTCTGCTGATTCATGGTACAGGTTCCTATTCGTCGCCTTACGTGTAATGAATCGAAGTATACACAGATGATTTAGAATAATTACAGGAATGCAATGGTGAGTGCTTTACGCAATGGTAAATGTCATCAGGATCTTTTTTAAATAAGACGATAAGGCGGATGAAATTCATAACTCACATAGGGAGTCTTTCCGAGGAAGAGTTTTATGGTGAAATTAGTTTTTCATCTGTCAGTTAGTTGACCGATTGGCTATGTCACTATGTTGGAGCACGAGATAATAAATTAGCAATTAAAGAAACGCAGACGTAATAAATACATGTAAATGATGTGCTGAAAAAATTTTGGTCCTCTCATGTGAACAGTTAAGAGTCATGGTGCTTTGGGCCCGTACGCCGTGAATGTGACGGCCTTGCAAAGTGGCCATTCTGAACACTTGTACAGAGGCGTGTACGTTTTAATTTGTTAAACATTTTTCCTGGGTTCTGAGTTAAGCAAGGATAGGAGAACATTTGTCAATCCCTAGAATATTAATGAATTTTACTGAAGAAATATTATCCAGATGATCAAATCATTAATGAGATGGGTGCGGAATGTAGCACGTATAGGGGGAAAGGAGAGGTGCATACAGGGTTTTGGTGGATAAACCTGAGGAGAAAACACTTGGAAGACCTAGGTGTAAATGGGAAAAATGCTAAAGGTAATCGGTTGGAAGGGCATGGATTGGCTTGATTTGGCTCAGGATAGGAGCAATTTCCGGGTTTCTAGGAACGCGGTAATGAATAACAAACCCTCGTCTCAGTTTAATTGGTGAGAGGTGACGTAACAGGCCTCTGTCAGTGACCTGAAGCACCAAAGAAGCTCGGATAATCACGAAAACGTTTCCCTAAACCAGATATCTTATCCGCAGATTAACAAGACATAATTCACAAAGAGGGCCAGAAATTAAGGTAGAAAGATGGGAAAGTTTCTTTAAAGCACCTACCATTTGACACTTCGATTTACCCAACTTTAATTAGACAGAAACAAGTATGCCATACAGTGGATGCTCCTCTTTTACCACCCACGAAGCCATTACTTCCCGTTACCTAGTCTACGCGTATGGGCCTGAAGTATTCTGTAGTGGAAATGTTTAGGGTTTTCTTTTGGATGTTTTAAAAGAAAACTGTAAGGTTAAGAGAGGGTGTGAGAGTTGTGTGGGGATTGTTTAAGCTTTCTGAACGGAGTGAAGATCGTAGGAAACATTAAAAAGTTTCAGTCCACAATTAAGTAAGATTATACCCAAGAGAGGTGGTTATTTAAGGGAGGGAGGTTAGTTAAACTGTAATGGTAGCAACTAAACTCTTCTTCCACACATTTTGAGACCGGAATATGAAGGTAGAATTAGATCTTGTGGAATGCTGGAATTGTTTTCACAACTTCGGTAGTTCCGTTCCTTCTTTTATTGGTCTCTGTGGTTAAACTAACCTCGTGACCTTATTGAAGTGGCTTTTGGTAGGAAACTTAAAGGAAACATTATTTATGACAAATGAGGAACGTAGCTTCGTGAAGTGTTAATCACATCACAACAATCTACATTTGCGTTCGTTACGTGACCTTTCATTCGGTACATGGGGTTCGCCTAATTCACCTGCGTGATTTGCACTGGCTGTGGAACAATGAAACCTTAATTTCGTGTTTCGTACTTTCAGAAGATAAGAGTTAAAGAAGGCCATGGAAGGCTGTTACATGCTGCTTAAAATTGTATATTGGTTGATGAGGAAGGAAAGGAAGGAAAGATTGAATTCTTTCTTTTAATACTTCTTTTATTCGTGTTTTAATTAAATAAAGATAAATGCTTAATTTAAGGGTCGTGTTTACGAGTTCACGGATCCACAAGTTTCATCTCCGAAGTTACTGAAAGGATTTTGATAAAATTTAATATGGATACTCGTAAAAGTTTTGAATGATACTTAAATTGAATTTATATTTGTGCATTATGAACCTTAATTTGCGCGAATCGCCTAAAGAATTTTCCATATTATAATAATATGTAATATAATGTAATATATTACGGTGAACTGGAGCAGAGAGTCTATGATACAGAACTCGTGAAGATTCGGACACACGTCACATGTGAGTTCTCGTATGTAATGAGGACTCAAACGTGATGTTTATACGAATCTTCACTAGTTAGTGCCATATATACTCTGCACCAGTCAGTTAATTATTGATTGACTTCTTGGGGCAAAGCCATTCTCGAGAAAAAGTTTGTCACTTAGCCGACCAAAAAACTCTTGGCCTTTTTTTGGATCCGGAATTTTCATGTCATTTTTTATGATGCCACCGCTTGGACCTATCCTGCGTAAGATGCATCCATACCACACCCCCCTGCATTTCAGCTGCTTTCAACCATATAAATGATCTTTTTTTCTTCTACGTTTTCCGAGTAAAGATTTGTAAGCATTTGTTACCAAATTTTTGTGCTGAATGTCTAGCCCATATCATGTTTCTTTTTCTTACGTTAACTATCTTTTCTGGAACAACAGTTATGAAACTCGTTATTGTAAAATTAATATTTAAATTTGCGGTTGGGAGGTGGAGAGAAGAAATTTTCTGAACTTGGATGATGGGAAACAAAATACAAGAATGAATAACGTCTGGCAGTGTTTAGTTTGGTCTCTTTAATACCGTCAACTTACCTAACGTAGGTTCGTATTTACAGTAAATAAATGCAGAATAACGCATGTGGAATATGGATTTAGACATAAACTTTCACGTTTATACAGCTGGGTAAGAAATTCTTGGCATTTGGTGAACAGATCTTTTAATCTCACCTTTAAACCCTTCATTCATTTAAACCCATAATATAGATATAACGAGAGAGAAAAAAAATCGTTTCGCTTCTGTTGTCTGTGTTAACCATCCAGCAGGTTAACGCTTAAGATGTCGTCCTGACATAAAGTGTTCGAGTAGCGAAAGCTTTAGGGTCTTCGATTTTGGAATGCTTCTGTGGGCTTGTCAGTTTCCCTACGTGAATATCACGAAAGTTTCTTCGGGTTGAACACGAAGTCATTTTTCCGAATCATTGGTGGTTTAATTTATGATAATCTGATTTTCTACGCCGTAAATATATATTTTTCATTCTGTAGTTTGTCTTACGACAGGTCCACAGCCTCTTCTAAAGCGAATTCTCCACACAGTGCGATCTAGTGCTTCCACTCTCATTTTTCTGTATCATTTAATTTCTTTGAGGTCATCCAGTAGCTGCTTACGCATTCTTCCTTCTCTTCTCCTCGCTTCTATCCTTCCTTCTACCTGTCCTTCAATGACGCGTTTTAGAAGGCAGTTCTACACAAATACTACAAATTCAGTTAGCCTTCTTTTTTGTTGTTGTTTGTTGGACATTTCTCTCCTCCTTGACGACTCGTTTGTAACACCCCATTTCTGACACGATCGGTTCAACTGATCTTTTTTTCTTATCCAGCACCACATTTCAAAACTGTGGATATATTTCTAATCCAGCTGTAAATATATGAAGTAGAAAAAATCGATCAATTATCTGAATTCATCTCTCGGACATGTGCAGGGCTGCTGATAACTCCTTAGCCCGACCAGGAAGGAAACAAGCTAGCGCGCGTCCCGGACATGCTTCGGAGAATGTTTCCTTAGTGTTCGGGTTAAGGACTTATCAATACCCCGTTATAACTGCGTACTGTCCAGTCAGTATTTAAGAGGCATTTTTCTACCAAACGTCCAGACCGGCTCTGCGGTCCATTGAGCTTCCTACTCGGTGAGTACCGGAGGTTATTTCCTCGGGCGTAAAGCGACCAGATTGTGAATATGATCACTTGCCTCCATCCAGCGTAGAATGAGTGGAGCTCTATGTCTACTTCTCCCTATACACCTTCACGGTGTGCATAGAGACGGCTTTACCTTTAACTGTACCGGTAATTGTTCAGAATTCTGTATCTGCCTGTAAATGAGCTTTACTGTGGATACAAAATTGTCCGATTCGTCATCTTTATCCTTTGTATCACATCTTCAGCCGATTGGTTGATATTTCTTCACTTCGCTGGTGTTCTGTCGTCCACAGGCAAACTTGGCTTGCCGAAGTACAATTGGCTGTAACGAGCAGCAGTTGTCAAAACAGCAGATCGTTGGAATGAAAGGCGTAAAATGACATTCTTCATTACTGCGACGTTTTCCTTATGTGCGAAATGGCATTAATAGAAGCGGTTAACTGCTTTCCATTAATAAGCCCACTCTGATTGTCAAAAGCGCAACAGCTGTTTCAAAAGTCAACTTCTTAACAATTCACTCAGACGTCATTATAAGCTACTTTATTTTAGTTTACCCTCGATAAAAGGGGCTAAGTCCTGGGAAGAATTTTGTGCCTTATGTCACTCAGTTACTAAATCGAACATGGGCTGGAAGACTGCCCCGAATTTGCTACAGGGGTTGAAATATTTTTGCTCTCCGTCACGTCCAGAACCCGCACACCCTTTCGTCAAATTGTGCCTGTGATAAGGCAGTCGAATCGTGAAGCTTTCCACCAGCGTCTGTCTAGTGCTAAGGTTTAGAATACATGGAGATTTAACTTGATTCACTCATACGTCTGTAGCTGAGACACACGGATAACCTTTCCTTTCAGTTAATTTAGGAAATGCAGGGAAAACTATAATTAATGATCTTGGTATTTATTAATCTTTTCCTATTTGAGCCAATGTCTGATTTAGAAACTTTTAGAGCTACTAAAATTGCTAGATAAATTCAAAACTTAGCAGCGATGCAGTATTGGTAGTTGATTAAAGAATAAGGTTTGCTTAGAATTTATGTACACATTCTGATGTATCTGTATAATAAACTTCACATGTTCAACTTGAGCGATTTATTTGTGATTATTAAGGTTAAATGGCAAACCTATTTAGAATCCTCGCAAGTCGCATTAACACGAATTAAGGTCCCCCATTCTACACGCCAGCCCAACTTCACTCTGCCGTGTAATTCTAGAGCAAACTGAAAATGACGATAAAATAATACATCATATGTTATAATGCGGATGCTGCTTGTGGAAGCAGATACGAATAATTACTTGGCGAATTCAGAAGCTGTTTTCTCATATATTGTAATTTCCATACTTCCTGTAACACCTGAAGATGAATTCAGTTACGTTCCTGTAGTCATTATCAAGCATATTGTTATAGGCCAATCATAAACATTTTACCTCCTTCTAACATAGGAAGAAGACTATAAAGGAAATTACGCTGGGTAGAAAGGAAGGTAGTGCACCTGTTTGCAACATGTGTGTCACGAGTAATAATAGCATTACGTGATAGAATAGTTCCATATGGAAGAGAATACGTAAGGTTTAGTAACTTGTAGCAGCGATTAGTGTACAATGGCTGTCTGGTGTACAAATTGTGTGCTTGTGTCTGGAAGTATATGAACGGAGTGTGGTGTGTTTATTATCCACATCCTTGTTAAGGAAGTTGTAGCCAATCAACAGTGTATTAGATGTAGCTCCGAGTGTCGTTATATGAGAGCGAATGAGTTACTGTTGTTACGTCATTAATCAAATGTCGAAACTACCGTTAACACAGAGAGGGAGCAAAAGGTGCCATACATATCCGACATCTTTGCATCCACATTGCTGTATAATCTTTTGCTTCGTTTGCGTGTGTTTCATGTACGCTTCCCTCCGTGGTTTTTATGACTCATTGCAAATGGTTCGTTGTGCCGAAACGCGTGGGAGTTTTCGTGTAATATAGAACACCGGGGCTGATCCCAGTGGCCGCGCAGTCTAAGGCGTGGTTCTGCAGCCCCTCGCTTGCCGGAATTACGGGTTCGAATTCTGTTGGGGGCATGGATGTGTGTCTCTTGTAAGTGCTGTGTGTTGTTAGAGACGTCTGCGTTGGGATGTTCACTTGTCTAACAGGAGTCCTACCGAGTATGGTGTGTCTGTAATCGTGAAGGCTTGACAATGAGGAGGTCCTGTCATTAAGATCCGCTTTAATGCTGTCTTCTAGTCTTCGTCTACGCTGTTCACGTGGTAATGACAAAACCTTTGAATGCGTTTCTCAAGACCCTCGTATGAGAAATATTGACCACTCAATTCATCTTTCTTTTTCACCATAGTAGTATTTGGTGAAGATTACAAAACACGAAACTTCTCCCTATGTATTTTTCTCCAGCCTCCAGTCTGTTCCTCCCTCTTAGGCCAAAATGCTGTATTCTCCATAGCACTCGCTTCTCATCAACTTCCAGATATATCTTATATAGAAGTTACAATATGCATCAGAGCATGTATCAAGAGATTTTCGAAGTAGCTAAAGCCTGAAGGCACATACTGTGATGTAAGATGCGTCACGAAGGCGTAAGCTTAAATGTTTAAATATGGCTCTCATATGAGAGTGCTTGTGCGCCACTGCATTATTAATTCCCCCTCGCAACATGCAAGCCTGTAACTACGAGGTGTGAAATAATAATAGGTTCCTACGTAATCCCCTGCTAACGAAGGGTCAGAGAGGTCGCTGCAGGATTTTGCGAAGTATAGGTACTTTTTTACAAATAAAAAAAAGCGCCCAGTGTTCTGTAGGTGTAAATGGACATAGTGTAATCACCTAAGACGGACAAAACACACGTACTGTATAATGTTTTAACGGTTTGTTTTACATACCTTGTGTGTCAGAATTCAAATATAGCCTGTTAACGGGAGTGTTTGTTTATATAATCAGATCTTTAATACTCCTACAAATTATTGTATGAAATACTGCTCCTGCAGCAAACGTTACACTGTTGGCACTAATAAAGTGTCTGACATTTTCTGACAGACGATTTATAATGGAAAGGCTTACACGAACCGAATGCACACAATGCTGGGTGACTTCAGTCTGAAGACAGAGTCCGGCAAATATATGTAAAATTAAAGTTTTTAATTCACAGAGAACATTCTTTTTGTGTTATGAAGCCCGATTAATGCTGTGTAAGGAAACAGGCAATGTTACCGTATCACTTGAATTCAATTGGTAGAAAAATGCTAGAGTTTCTTAATATCAACGAGCGATACGTGCAGTTACCATTGAGCGTGAAATGGCTAATCGTATGATTTCCAGCGAGGTGTAATGATTTGTAAATAAAATCACCTTAAACGAAATTTTGTCCATTTTTTTAATAGTAAACAGTTTATATAATGTTTCTTGTCCCTCGAATTCTTCATGAAGCAGTACGACGACACAAAAAGTCGCTTCCCAGTCTGTAGATTCCTACCGTATAGTAAATCACAATAGAAGAGCGGCATGAGAGCTCTTCAAGAACTTTTCACGCATGAGGACCCCTCGAGTGAATGGCTACTAATTATGACGAGTTGTGAGAACAGATGTTAGATCCAGGTCTGATCCAGCAGAGTGCACCGCATAATAGTAATAGAAGTAACAACATCAGAAATAAGAATTGCCAAATAATTACCTAAACTTTTGAGTTACCATACTGGTTGTCGTTTGGGCATGAAAGTGTATCCATCTCCTGAAGTAGCCTTTGTAAATAATGCTTCAATTTATGAACACCTTTCAAGAAACGTACCAAACTTTAGGTGTTCCTGTCCCCCTCCCCCTCCCCCTCCACCTTTTTTTTCCTGTGCCGCTGCCGCCCAACGCGGGCCATGGTCTCCTCATTCATGAAGTTTCTAGATCACACACAACGACGCAGCAGGTCGGTAGGACTCCTCTGGACGAGTGATCAGCTCGTCGCAGAGACCTCTATCTCACAACCCACAACACTCACAACAGATAGACATCCATGCCCCCGGTGGGGATTCGAACCCTTGATCTCAGCAAGCGGGCGGCCGCAGACCTACGCCTTAGACTGCGCGGCCACTGGGACCGGCTTCCTGTCCCCTTCTGGCATCATTTTCATTCACTAGGGAACGCTTGAAATTTTAATAGACAAGAAACGTAATTAATTAGGGGCTTGACACAAGTGGTCTGAAACTTTAGCAGGGTTAAGTTATATTCTTCGCTAGTGTCTCAAGACCTTTTAGTTTGGACAATTCAACAGCCTGTAACTTGTGCACCGAATGCTCTGTCATCGTGTTAAAGCGGTCGGAGCATGGAGACTACTCGCATCCATCTAGTGCAGATGTTACGAATCCGTACAATTTAACCTTTCTCATACACCTTTATTTGTTGTACTAAGCTCGGACACAAAGGCCTGTATTTACTTTACATATAGCACTAGTACCACACAGTCCAGCTGCATTATCGGCGTGATAACACAGAAAGCTCTGATATTGACCTTTTGATATAGGAAGACTTACCGGCGTGTTAGGACAGAGGGGACTTGCTTAACGACGCGTCGCACAGCAGGCATAAATGGAAATCTGGCACAACGAAAATTCTTTTGCACTTGAAGAGGTGCTGCTGTTTGGGGGGATGTGTAATTAATGAAACAAACAAGAACATTAGAATGTGTAGGAAGCCACAACTGACCAACTTTGTAGTGCGGCATTATCATGACAGTCAAGCTTAAGTGATTAGTGTACCTGCGATGGCTGTATTTAACTGTTGATTATCGTTGTTTTATCGCTGAAGATAAATCTGATGTGAGCTTCCACGTATATTTAGGCACACGTCAGTTTAATCCTCGTGAAGTGAATCTGAGTCCCTTGAATGTTGGGTGTATAAAGGTCAGCGTGAAGTGATGGGAACGAAAATACATTTTATTTTGCTATGCGTCGGATATTAGTTAAGGAAATATATAGGTATCCGCCAAGAGACTAGTGTCAAAGTATTCTCGATTCTCTGTACTTACTAAAAATTGTATATTTTTGCGCATTTATTTGAATATGCTTTTGACTGTAACCATGATACCCCGATTTGTCACGTTTCCAGACGCCTGTCACTGAATTAGGTACAAGAAAATTTTTAAACTCTTTTATTCCGAAGTATGGATGAACGGAACCGGTGAACCTGTGCGCGGTTGCTAGACTGTGCACGCATTTTATAAACACATATGTAAAGTTTTTAATTTCCCCCTATTTCCTTCTCTGTCTGTCACAAATGTAACATTGTTAAATTTTCAGACATTGTAAATGTAATCGGTTTTCACAGTTTAAACAAACAACTCCACACAACACTATATTTAAAAGACATTAAACTCCTACATGTTATGGACCTTACAGGTCCGTTATCATGGAGTACATCAATTGGTGTTGTACATACAATACTAAAGAATGTTTTGATCTGTTGCTTATGTGGAAGATGTGGTGGGATTCTTGAGGTAGACGGTATCTCCAATATATCCACATACTGCTACAATTCACTGTGTAACAAATTCTGTTCGCCACACGTATTCCGTCTGCATGGATGAATCCCACCACTTCTTCCACATACGCAACAGATCAAAACATCAAAACAGTTACTAAATGAATTGTGTTATACAACACCAATGAATGTACTCACTGATGTTGGACCAGTAGGGTACGAAATAGGTAGGTGTTTTTTTTTTTAAGTATTGTTGTGAATCAAATGATATTTGTGTGCACTTGCTGATCGAAATTGTGAAAAATGAAATTTAGTGCACAATATGAAATTGTAATTTTCACCATTTCACCGTGCATTTTGATATATATTCACTTTATTACAACCAACTTATGCACTTATATGTCCGTTTAAATTTGTTGATATTTTAAAACATTAAAATATAACACACTAAAAACATTGATAACCGAAACATGTAGGAGTGATCAATGTTTTTAGTGTGTTATATTTTAATGTTTTAAAATATCAACAAATTTAAACGGACATATAAGTGCATAAGTTGGTTATAATAAAGTGAATGAAATTGTAAATGTAATTGAAGTCGTTAAAGCATAATTTATTTAGTCACAATAAACAGTCTTTTCAGCATACACTGATATTCGCAATCCGTATTATTTTATTCGTATGCTGAGTTTAAAATTTTGCCTACCGCGCGTTCGATTGTACACTGTTGTGTTACTGCCTTCTAATTGAAATTCTCCGCGGTACATTGCGGTGTTGTGTACAGATAACTGTGGTCACCGATTAGTCAGTTACAATAATGGTGAATTCATATAAACAGAGATATGTTACAAGTCCTCTTTCTATGTAGCAATGTGCGTATGACTGACAGTGTCAGTACTGCTTCAGTCTGAAACTGTATTTAGATCACATCTCACTTTTTGCCAGTTTCATGTAACTACGTCTGACAGCACTAAGGGTTTGCCTTTGTACACTTATATGTTATTAGCTGATAATTATAGTGACCTAATTGTGCTTCAGAGGTATCATTTATTCCCCACTGCCATAATGTCAACCGGAGTGGCAGTGCAAGACCGTAATATGTCAACGTCAAATCCCGAAACCTGTAAATTTGCGACTTGCCGTGGGGATAGCGATGTAAGTAGAAGCCTGTGTTAAGGAAGCATACGGTGTTTGTGCCCCCGTAGAACGTACAGTATCGTCTGGTGGCCCCCTCCAAAGTCGGGTTGTTAAAATAGGTTTCTGTGTTTTAAGAACTTTATTTATAGCTAATACCTTTTCAGTTATGATACTGAAGAAGGTAAATTTGAATGCTATACACCAGCTTCCAGTACGAGGGTAGGTATAGTTCAGGCTTCCACCGCGGTGTAATTGAGGCTTTTGCTCTTCTGAGATGTTGTGCGGTGTAGGTTGGTAGCTGGTTGCTGAAGATAAAATTTTCAGCGATCATCAACTATATCCGGAAGTCTTTACTTATACCCGGAAAACTCGTACATATGAACAGTTCTTGCTCATTAATCGTGAAACTCGCGAGACTCACGGAAAACTTGTTTTATGTTTTGCTGACCGCGCATCTCAGTATAATCTTAGTAATTGACCAACTTAATGAACAAATTCTTGTTTTATAATGAGTTTATTATATTCCCCTACATGTTTCGAGCACTATTGTGCTCATCATCAGGAGGTCAAAATTGTATTATACAGCATCTGGTATCGGTCACATTCTGTAGGTGGCCGATACCAGATGCTGTATAATACAATTTTGACCTCCTGATGATGAGCACAATAGTGCTCGAAACATGTAGCGAAATATAATAAACTCATTATAAAACAAGAATTTGTGTATAAAGTTGGTCAATTACTAAGATCACGGAAAACGTGTAGTAAGAAAACCTGCGCTTTATATCTTCCTCTCTCGCTTTCTTTCGAAGCAATTTTAGTGCTGGTGAATATTAGCAAATTGCGTTTGACGTACACACAGAAGCGCATGTAGTTCTTCAGTCACTTTTGGCCTACTTAAATCACAAAATGGAGTGGGTCGATAAGTTGTAGAACTGGCCAGTGTTAAATTTCATGAAAATTCCTTTAGTATTTCCCTTATTGTTTCACACTTACAACATTGGATTTGATTATATTCAGCATTAATAAGTAAATTACCTCGCCTGAGTGGCCAGTAAGTGATGGCTGCATTTGATAGCCTGTAGTTTGAGACACACAGAGACGTTTGTCTCTCTCGAGCACTGAGCCACTTTACTGCGTCGAAAAGTTGCTTCGTGTAGGGCAGTTTCATCGGGCTGGAGGTAGTGGGTAATCCAAGTTCTGCTTCTCCTTAATACGCTTTGTTTCTTATGTGCAGTAAAATGCAACGTTATCTGGACAAGCATGTGAGGCAGTGTTGCCTTCATGTAATTGCTGTAATTGCAAAGCACCCGGAATACCGCTTGATGTTGTACGCCGTGTTCATTCCTCATGAAACGCATGACTTGCACCTTCATGCGTTTTCGCATTCGGAATACACAGAGGTACGTAAATTGCTCCACCGTTCTTCCTGGAACCAACAACAATTTCTGGGAACAATCATGTAGACTGCTTTGCTGTAAACGCTTCATTCTACATAGCACAATGACTCTAACGTGAAACTTATTATTTGGTTTCGTTCGTGTAGATATAAGGGTTACATTAAAATTGATAATGAAATATTGTGTTATGAGGACGTTGGCTTGTCTGAGGACGACAACGAAAGCTCAGCTGATATAAAGGTGAAGTTTTAACATTTCCGTGCCATGAAGGCATGTAGAGGAAGGGAGAGCTATAGCACCACACATTCTTAATCTACGCATTGGGTGGAGGTGTCAGATTTACATAAAACACGGCAAAATAGTTAAGTGGCTTACTGATTGTCTTGCTGCTTTTTAACGATAACTCTGCCCTCACAAATTTAGGTAAGATATCCAATAAAGTTCGCTAATCATCTTTGGTCGTAAGTGACAGAGATTTTGTTTCGGTGGTGGCGGTGGGGTTGGAGGGGTGGGTAGTACGTCAAACCAATTAACGGGAAAGGAAATATCCGTTATACATACAAAACAACAAATGTACCTCTTCTAAATTAATATTTTAACTTTTAATTTTGATGTCTTCTGCATGTTTCGAACCCCAGGGTTCGTATTCAGGAAGACGTTTTTATGTACAGGTATGGTATAGTGGGTTGTACATGCATCACCTCTGCTTGCAAGACTGCCTATTCTGATGCATGTAAAACGCACTGTAACCTTAGCTGTGTATAAAACCGTCTTCCTGAAGATGAACTCTCGGGTTCGAAACATGTAGAAGACATCAAAATTAAAAATTAGAACATTAATTTAGAAGAGGCGCATTTTGTTGGTTTATATTGTATAATTTTATTACAATGCACGGTGCAAAAAAAAAAAAAACAAATATTCGTCTTATGGAATGTTACGCCATGCCGACCAACGAGTAGTTACCGACGTTTCGAATGATTTGGTACCTTCATCTTCAAGGCCAAGCGGTTGACGTGGTGTAACATTCCATAAGACTAGAAGAGTCAGCACCACCGCGAAGAGATTTTAAAATATCGGGGGAAACCGACAGACGAAGCTTTCGTATTTGGCAAGTTATACAGAATGCGCCAGTAGTCACTGTGCACCTCCACTACAAACGACTGAACTGCATCATTTCTTGTATTACGGCCTACGTGACCAATCTTCACCCAGCCTCAAGCAGTGTTATTTCGTTGTTGTGACCTGAGTAAATGTGAGAAGTATGTTAATGTAGAGGGACTATCTGGTTACACTTATCGTCTTCTTTAGGTACACAGTAACTGTGGCACACTCGGTATAAAGGAAGTTTCAGTTTGTAATCAGTTAATTGTCTGCATTGCATTTCATACGGAGGGGGAAACATGGTGACATTGATGCATCAGAATGTAATAGATTACGATTTTGTGAATGACGTGGTGAGTACGAAGAAATCTAATTTCTTAACGCTTCATGTAGTTGCTGTAGACGCTTAACAGCCGCCTTACTTTGTCATACTGGCGTAATTGTTTTTATGCGTCACCAGGAAGAACTTGGCTGTACACTGATGATGTAATTATAGGAACGTGTTGACAAAGTTCAGACTTTAGAAATTCCGTTAGTTTCGTTTTACTGGTGGAAGAGAAGACTTTAGAACTTCCTAGTTTGAAGAAATCCAACGAGATGCAACAGTATGCAGATATTTATTTATTGCTAAATTACTCTACATGTTTCGGGCGTCCATCGCGCCCGTCATCAGGAGTGCATAAAACTGTAGTTGCAGCCTCTGGTACGGATCATACTATCTGGGTAGCGGGCTTCCTCATACCAGTCCTTATTTGGTCACGTTTGAGGAAGCTTGCTCCCCAGATAGTATGATCTGTACCAGAGGCTGCAACTACAGTTTTATGTACTCCTGATGACGGGCGCGATGGACGCACGAAACGTGTAGAGTAATTTAGCAGTAAATAAATATCTGCATACTGTTGCATCTTGTTGGATTTCTTCAACCTAGAATTACGATGCACGGAACTACGAATATAAAATTTAGAACTTCGGTTATTTTCGTTTTATTGGTGGAAGAGAATTGAAGAAACACTAGAGGCCCCTGTAGTCGTTATTAGTCCTCCAGATGATTAAAACGCTGTGGTGGGAACAGACATACATTCATGCAGGCGTCATAATGTTCCCTTTGACTGACTAAAATACTGCATTCCTGTATGACGGCTTGAGGTCATAAAAGTGTATAAAACGGAAGCTTTGCTTCCTGCATTTGCCTGTTTTACGTACAGCTCTAAATACTTTCTTGCACTGCTTTGCAATGCGACATATTTTGGAGCTCTCAAAGCGTTTAAATATGGAAAAATATTAATTATCTTTCCACGCGGGACTCTTGGAGTTCATGCAATGTACAGACACACCTCAAACTCTGAATGATAGGTAGCAGGACTGTTAATGATATAATGTGATAAATTAAACTGTGTCCTCAGGCTGCGAGTGAAACCTACAATTGGAACGGAGATCCATATTGTTAACACCAGTTAATCGCGTAATAATTAATGACAGTTACACTTCGTATGTTGTTTCCTTCATTAATGCAGCGAGATTAGTGTCATACTCGTATCTTGGCATTTCCAAAATCTTTCCTACATTTGTAAGCAAATCTTCAAAATAACGTTACATTATTCATTAATTCAGCAGTTGCTTGTAATTCAGTTGTATTTTCAAAGTTCTTCTTGTAGCAGGTTTCTTTAACACTTCAATAACGGCAATTCTATTGGCTTTGTGAGCTGAATGTCATTGTTTTGAATTTCCAAGTCCTAAGCACAGCATTTGTATTCAGAACTACAGCATTGCGTTGATTCTTTTAATATAGTGACTTTAATGCCATTATATTACGTTTTCAGACTGCGTCTTTCAACCTAATACAGTGTAAATTACAGTATCGCGGATTCTGCTTTGGTATTTCTTGTGCCCTGTCATTGTAATGACATTAATTTGCGTTTGTAAAGTGTTGCGTACAACATTTACAATAACATGGCTGCGTCGCGGTGATTGTAGCAGTGTAATGAGTTTAACGCTGTTATTTTGAATTTGCAGAGTGTTTCGTACAACATGTGCAGTGCAAACTACGGTGTCACGGTCATTCCATTAGTATACAGTTATTTGAGATATTCACAGTGTTGTGTGTGACGTAGCAGTTATGAAATACACCGTCACTCTGGTTCTATTATACTACAATTTTCCGTAAATTTTTTGCTATGATACTTTATTTTGCGCTTTTTATTTTCATTCTCTCCTTTCTTACATCACTTCTTATTTATTTATTTCCATATATCTTTTATTTTTATATTTTTTACTCGCTGTTGGAATCATTTGGGAGCCAGTTTCGTGTTTAGTTGTTCATTTTCTTGATAGTTCTTTAGCTGTTCGTGTGAACTCATACTCGATCGTGTTTAATCCGACGCGTCGCTTGCCAAGTACCAATCCCACTGTAACTGAATGAATTATAGGACGTATAAAATGTGCTAATAGTATGATACTTGTTTTTTTTAATACATCAACTATTGTACATTTCTTGATTTGCTTGTGTTTTATCATCTCACATGCTTTTTAGTAATAAGTATTTTTACGTTCATTCGTCATCAATTTAAAGAATGTTACGTCAGTCTACATAAAGTACGAAGCCTTTACTATAGTTTAGTCCATATTTGTCCTTACAAAATACTGACACAACATTGCTTCGGAGATGTTTTGGCGATACCAGCCAAATTTCTTCGCTGTTGCCGCAAGTAACAAATTACTTGGGAGGACACGAAGAACCACTTTATGCACGTATCCCACTGAATGGAATTAGGTCACAAATTTGGAGAAGAGAGGAGAATGGGCTACATGTTTGTGGTAATGGGGACCACTAAGGCCCTCCCGGTAGAAATGTTAGGTTGTGGCCAGGTGAGAGAGGAGAGAAGACTGAACAGGGAGAAATTCCAGTCGAGGTTACAGTAGAATTATATGTTGTTCTTCTGCTATAGCATGTACAAAAAATACGTTATTTTTGTAAGGAACAGTCTATGGGATATAAAAAATTGTCTGATTCTTTTCATCTTCTCAGAATGCTGTTTTAATTTAACTTGCACCAAATATCGAGGATACGTTAATTAAATATTCACGTAACAAGGTAGTCATGTAGGTAAACATTTGTCTGAAGTAGAATGTTCTCGAAAAAAGGGAATCCCATATCGCCATTATGTTGAACGTCGCTTTAGAAGTGTCAATAGAAGAGTCCATGAAACTCGGGAGGGATTTTAAATTGGATAAAATCCGCCAGCTGCTGGTCCATGGCGGTGGTGGTGATTTATTTGCGAAAATTGCAAATATTATAAATACGCCTTATTAGCCTCTAGGACATATTTTGATCATTTGCCTTGACAGAAACATCGTATCATCATCATCATATCGATCAAGTCAAGGATTATAGTTCATGTGCGGTGTCTATCACTTGTGGGAAGGTGAGAAATTTCCTCAAACCTTTTGTTGGCAAACCCTAAGGATTCCTTGTGGGAAGCACTTCAGGTAGATGAAGAGGTTAATATGAACCTGAATATTAATGAATTCTCTATCCAGTGGCGGGATCTTGTGAACAGAAATTATCTGTGGGTTCCACATAATACTGGGCATTTCTTTGAAAATTTGTAACTTTCGATTACTCAAGCAGAGACAAGCACTACGAAGACATTTCCAGAGTGCAACTGCAGGTACTTAACCGCGTGCCTAGTCACATAATTATCTCTTTCTTGCCACAGTTGCCAATTTCTATACGACACATATTCACTATGCTCTTAGACTGCGAGATCAAGTGTCACATCCCTACAAAAAATAACCAGGCTTTGGCTTAGTGAAGCTTAAGCCTAGGATTTAGGAAGTAATTTGCGAAATTCATGTAATATTATTTCCTCATCAACTTACGTTTGATTAAACATTTCCATTCCCAAGTAGTGCCTAAATTTTAACAAGAATATATTATCTGTGGGGTAGCCGTAGCCCATTTGGTTGAGGCACTGCTCTGCAATCTATAAGGCCCCGGGTTCGATTCCCGATTTGTTCATTAAGAGGTTTTATTGACACAATCATTCCGGCCGTACTATGGCCCTAGGGTGGACTCATCCTCTAACAGAAATGAGTAACAGGAGTATTTCCTGAAGGGTGAAGGCGGCCGGTGCGTAGAGCCGACAAACTTTGTCACTTTCACTTGCCGCTTAACCATCTCGTGCTCGAGGGGACTTCCGGCTTGTATTGGGATAGCTAATTTATTATTTTGGAGTGTGACGCCTTGCAGTACGGTGTAAAGATCCCCAAATTTCTACAAGAACGAACGACGATACGCCCCAGAAAAGAGCTTTCTTCCCAACGACGTAGTGACACAACCTCACACACTGCTTAGTTTTTTCTGCATTTGCTTGTGCACCAACCACGTTACAAGCTCCTGATGGAGCTGCAGACAGATACTTCTTTTGGGGTAACAAATCCACAACGTGTACATGGAGCGATAGCTGGTATTGTCCAATAAACAAATTTGTATTTTTAGCTTAATTTTCCAGCACCGTGTATGTACTACGTAGACAGCACCATCATTATATTTAAACTGCGTAGAAAGACGGTAAAACCAATAAAACCATACACATGATATTGAAGGAGGATAGAAACAGAGTTGAAAATTAACTCCATAGGATTGTGAGCTATAAAAATAAAATATATAGAGCTGTCATAATGGAATTAATTTGAGCTGGATGGCAGACTAAGAAGCCATCCATTTAAATCTATTTCGACGAATAAAGAAAATGGTAGCCCGTTAATATAGCCAGGAAATTTAGGGCCAGATATTTCCATATATTTTCTTTCATTGTTCTGGTAAGCAGACGTGGCTGTGTCAGTTTAATGCACATTACCTGCTACTACGATCGGATCTGTTTGTCATTCTGTAAGAGTATTTTATTGTGTGAAATTGGTCAACCGACTTGGGCATACCAGGTAATATTGGAGGACTTACTCCGGCTTCACTCTGTAATTTTGTTGTCGCGTTCCTTATGACAAAACTCCTACTTTACAAATGGCAGGTTTTATGGGCTTGACGGTTCGGGGATCAAGTCCAGGTGGGGGCGAGATTTTCCGCGTATCCTTCCGGTCCGGCCCTGGGCCCTTCCCAGCCCCTTGGCCAAGGGACCTCTTTGCCGGATGTAAAGCGGCCGAGGCCTGGCTTTGACCCCCCACACCATCTAACGCCGAGGTTGAAGAAAGAGTTCAGCTATACGTCTGCACCCCCTTCTGAGCCTTCATGGCCTCTTCTGTGGTGTACTTTACTTTTACTAAAATTGCTAATCGTTAATATTTTCATACACAATATAAAATTGAAGCATTACACGGGATACATTGTTATCATTTTCGATGTTGTGCATAGTTATAGCAAGTAATCTATAATTATCATTTCATTTCTGTGCATTTCACTGTTTGTAGTTTTGCTTGTTTCTGTGGGGGTCCTTTTGAGACGCTAATAGTCTCCATATATATGGAACTCGGGGTTTTATTTTCGTCACAAGATTCCGCAACTTGCTTGCTTCTTGAGCATTTAAATTCGTTGCGTACTATCTCATGACATTCTTAATATAAATGACAATGTATTGGCTTTCACCCATCTATGTCTGTGTCTGCAAGATGGCCCATCGCTTCAGGTTCTTTTGCCGAAATTGCGAACATATATGTCATCTCCCGTGCACTTCATACATCACCCTGCTTGTATAATTCTCCTTGCTTTATCGGCTTCGCCATGTTGGAAGGTTAGAGATTATGCTGTTATTGGGGTCAGAACGTTTCTTTAGACATTCTGTTTCGAGCCATTGTCTAATTGCGTCCGTACCAGTGGGCGATAAGATAGTGTTGTTTAACTTTGCAAAGTGCAGATTGGACCTCCAGCAAATGGAAATTAAGGGTAGAGAGATATTTAGTGTTTAAGAAACATCTCGGTGATAGTCTAGGTGTAATCTTGTTTTCGTGTCTTGGAATGTGTATTAGATTAAGTGACAGGCAAATGGAGGTCTGTTAAATGTATAATACGTTGTGAAGACCATCAGTGTGTTATGTGTGTTCATTCACTTAATCGGAGAATAAAAACTTACGGTCTTTTGTTTACATTAAGCAGAGTCGTGCATCGTAAAGTTTGATTGTAATGTACTTTTGGTTTGGTGGTGTGACACCATCATCAGGATTGCAATCGCTGGGACATTGGCACGCGTCTGTCAGACTACACAGTGTCAAAATCCAGATAATGAACAGGCCAGTGTAGCGGTACCTCATATTTGGGAGGTGCCGGCTTCAAATCCCGACCGGGATACTGGCTATCCTGACAGTTTTTTTGTAGTTTTCTTACGTGTTTCTAGTCATTGCAAGGTTTAGCGCATTTATTAGATCATTAACAATATATTCCAATCTTCATTCACTAATCGTCTGTCACTTGACGTTGTTGAGGCGGTTGCTATCAGCTTCGTGGGGTAAACCACAAAAAGATTGCGACGAGCACGTGTCTTCACAAAAACCTATGGACTTCAGATTTTATACGTCTAAATATTAGTTGTATGTATGACAGTACTTTAATGCATTTACTTCGTTCGACGAAAAAAAAATGTAAATATCTACCGTACACAAACAGATTTTATTTGACACCCGGTACTAACGTCATATATTCCCTGTAGTCTATACCCGTGGTATCAGACATATCGTGCTTTAATTAATACTATCACTTGTCTCCCAAACTGACTACCTTTTCTACCACCGGCATACACCAATCTGACCTCTATGGAACCGGTCTGTTTTATTACACCTCATCCCTACTTACCCCACACCCACCCTCATTCCCATACACGCCACCAAACCATATCGTCCCGCCCATCCTATATACCATCCCTTCCCTGAAATAAATCTTCTACCCTTACTTCGAGGACCAACATTAATTGAAAATCAAATGAAACATCTAAAAATGATATAGTAATTTTTTTTGAAACCTAACCTCCGCCCTACCTCTTATTTTAGTCCAGGGTGATATTACATCCAATAACATGTTACGAGGAGTTTCCATGCCACCATTCTTCTATTCAAAACCCTTATCCTGGAACAGCTGGACGCCAGGGATGGGATGAAATATAGTTCTGAGGTCAAGATGAGCTCCAGATCAGCGCCGGCAAATATCTACCTTATCGGAATGTCTACAGATGTTCGGAAGTGCCAACCAAATACAGCTGGTCCTTCATGCTTGCACTTGAACAACACAGACGACCGTGATTGCTAAGATGACGATAACAGTTTGCTGAGAAACAGAACACTGCATTGTACGCCAAAACTGGTGGCGTGAGATAGAAACGACAGCCAAGCAAGTTACGCAGGCCCATGCTTGGGTGTTACTGTCACTAAACATACTGAGACTACTTACAAAGGGGAAGTGAAACGAGCGAAGAAACGGAATAACTTAACTCCTGTAAACCGAAATGTTTGGCGAAAAGCGACTGAGGACCAGTTACCGGTGTAACACTGGAGAACTGTTGTAGGTAGACAAAAGTTTCCTTATTAAAGCTAGACTAATTTACGTTAGAGTGAATAAGCATGTAGCGCGTATGGGGGAGAGGAGAGGCGCATACTGGGTTTTGGTGGGGAAACCTGAGGGAAAGAGACCACTTTGGAGACCCAGGCGTATGTGGAAGAATAATATTAAGATGAATATTCAGGAAGTGGGATGTGGGGGTATGGACTGGATCGAGCTGGCTCAGAATAGGGACAGGTGGCGGTCATTTGAGAGTACAGTAATGAACCTTCGGCTTCCATAAAATGCGGGAAATTTCTTGACTAGTTGAGAACCGATTAGCTTCTTAAGAAGGACTTTGCTCCATGGAGTAGGTAAGTAAGTAAGTAAGTATGATGAATCACCTAGTTAATTTGTAGTTGACATTATATAATGAAAACTGTCCTGTAAATTCCATTGTACACTGATATGTGGTTGACCGTGCATCGTAATTCAGTGTGGATAACAAACCACGTGTTGGCGAAAACACTAACCAGTCGTCGGCTCCCGATGATGGGCACATAGTTGCCCGAAACATGTTGAGCAACTTATAAATGAGAAAATAAAGCATTACACAAAAGTGACATCTAGTTGGTTTGTTATCCACGCTCCATTGTACACGTTATAATTGCTAAAATACAGCTTACTCTTCTGCCCATTGTGTCTTATTATATAATATATTATTCTACATATTCAGCCAATCTTCAGGTGTGTGGTTTACGATGTTGAGTTAAAAGAATTATTACCATCCTCATTTTAAAGAACTGTCCAGTTCTCATCGGTTTATCCCTTTAAAAATTAAGATTATGTACAATTTCCTCTCGTAGCGCGCAGTAAATACGCCATATGTGTCGTATGAACCAGTACGTTAATGCGGTGTAGCAAAATACTCGCTGTTTGTTCTGAGACCAAAAGAAACACAGAAACGTGTGTTTGTATCAGCAGAAACTAGATTTTATTAACGTTAAACCTGGTGCTACGTAAAGTAATCATTAGGCTCTAAAACGTTATTAATCGGCATCAGATCTTACTGTTTCCCTGATAAGTTTCTTTGTTAATGTAGGTTACATTACACTGTTTTGTACGTTAACGACAGACCGAGCAAGAGTAAGGCACGTGAGGAGCGGAAGTTTTTTTGGGGTAGAAATAAACGTATAAAAGGAGACATAACACCAGTTTTGTTGAAACGTGTAAAAAATGAAACTCTCTTCTTGACACTTGTGAGTTTGTTCACAACTTCTCTCCCAGCCCCTTCCCTCTTCCTTTTCGGGGCTGTGTGCTGTTACGTGGCTGAGCGTGAGGGGGTATTCGACTTAAAACGAAGTCTTCTTATGATCTATAGGGAAGAGAGAACCTTTTGAACGTGAGATTCCGTCTTTATAGAGATATTAAGAGTAATACAGTTAGTTCTACACTCAGATACAGACCAGTAAATGCTCTAGACATTTACAAATAGCATGTTGCGGTGGACTTACTTGGCGACACTACAAATTGATCAGTGGATTTGAGACTGACGAAAATTTCATTGATTTAACGTATGTGCCACTGATTTTTATTTGTTAAGGTAAGCAGAAATAATAATTTTACGCGCATGTCATTTGTTAAAGGAAGGTACAGTCATGGTGAACATGTAGCCTAATTTGTTTACAAATCTTCTGCAACATCAAGACGTAATTTTATTTATGTAATGCTAGAGTATGGACCATATTTATTAGGTATCTCCTTGAATGGTCGTAATTATAAAACAGATTCAGTTACTAGTAGCATTATAATGGGAGTATTATAACAGGTCTCTTGTGTGTGCTAGTTACACGGAAGAATACCAGTCCCAGTGGCAATGGAGTCTAAAACATAGTTCTGCGGTCGCTGTGTTGCTGGGGTCGTAGGTTCGGATCCCGCTGAAGGTATGGATGTTCGTCTCCCGTGTGTGTTGTGCAAGTAGTGGTCTCTCCGACGAGCCGATCACTCGTTCAGAGGGGGTGGTACTGTGAGTGTGTGTGTTTGAGTGCCAAATTGTGTGATCTAGGAACCTCAACTATTAGACAGCCTAGGCCAGTGGGGCTGTTGCGCCACGGAAAAAAAAAGTTACTGAAAAGTTTTGAAAAAAAAGTGTGAAGGTAGCATGAAGGTCAGAGCAATGAAAGTGCGCCTTAGCAAGACGGTGACTCGGTATTTGAATAAATTTACCTGATGGGGGAACTAAACAGGCACACCAGTTATTAGCATACGGATTACTGTGATGAGCTGGTGTCAGACGGTAGCCAGGCACTGGCATGGAAATTGCAAAACCTGACCGTGAAAATGGAAGTCTTGCATATATATATATATATATATATATATATATATATATATCTTGTGACTGTTTGGTTTCCTCGATTCACCTGTGAGAGTGTTATTTTGGCTGGGCATATTAGTGTTGTCAGGCGAAGGTTTTCATGTTGCATTCCATGTAAATTCGCAGCAGGCAGCCTTGGGGTGATCGATAGTGCCTCATCAAGTGAGAGAGAGAGAGAGAGCTCTCTTATTATAAAAAGAAAAGCCATCAGCTAGCGGAATAAAAACGCATGGTACTTTGTGCAGAGGGGATTAAGTCCCTTACAAAGGTCAGCATCATTACCCAGGTCTCCTGGTGTTAGGAACCTCCCGCCGTGAAGAGAAGAAGAAATGAAATAAGTTACGTAACAGAACCCGAATAGTCGCCCAAGAAACTATCAGTTTCTCAGCATGGCTGCTGTAAGTGGCGGGATTTTTGCTGCAATAAATAACTGTGGAACTTTGTTCTAGAAAATGTCATGAATCACTAAGAATTTCTGGTTGTAAATTTATCGGTTCTAAGAATAATTTTTATTGAGTACAGTGTGAATAGATTAATTGGGGACTGTTGTGTCTCTTCTTCATATGGACCTAGCTAGTTCCGAAGACTGCTGATAATTAGTACAGTTTCATTTTTCCTCTATCATGTAGAAGTAACTGTATTTTGTCCTATCTTTTTGTTTCGTGTCTGTTTCTTTTTGGCATGGGAGTGTGATAAGAATATGCACTTACGTAAAGGAACTGGACCTCATTTAACCATACACTATTGTTATTTAACCTTCTTCACGTGACGCTGAACTATAATATATTTTAATTTTTCACTACACACCAAACAGTTATTAATACAACGTGTTTATGCATGTATATGCACAAAATACTAATTTTGTATGAACTCCTTCTCTTATCAGAATCTTATACTGGTTCAGATATCTCACTCCCCTTATCTTACGGAGTCGAAGGCTCATTACTACCTATTATCCCACCCCGAAACAGCATAATCCATTACTCCTCGTTAAACCTTGTTTAATTGCGATCAGTTTAAATACCTGCTTTCAGCGCGTTAAATCTTCTAAGAGTACGACTTTTTTTTTATGTTTTGCTGACCGTGCATCTCAGTATAATCTTAGTAATTAGTCAACTTAATGAACAAATTCTTGTTTTATAACAAGTTTATTATATGCCTCTACATGTTTCGAGCACTATGTGCTCATCATCAGGAGGTCAAAATTGTATTATACAGCATTTGGTATCATCACACCTACAGGTGCCCGTCCCGTAAACGGGACGGGCACCTGTAGGTGTGATTGTTATAAAACAATTTGTACATTAAGTTGGTTAATTACTAAGACTAGTACGATCTGTTTTGTATATTATCCTTTAAATAAGGTAAAAAAAAGCATTGGCTGCTACACCGTTAAAAACAGTTTCGGTGACCACATTTTTGTACTCATAAAATTACAGCTGTGTCAATGGAAGGGTTTGTGGTCTTTCCAGATTCACCTAATGACAGTGAAGGAAGACCATAAAGAAGTTTAGTCTAGAGAACCGGTAGCTCAGCCAAGACTGAAGCCGACTGTCTACCTAATTCCAATTTCGAACGTTACCTATACATCAGTTGCTTCGTAGCAGATGCTAAACTGAGACCTCCCGAATATAAGTGCTCGTCACTAATTTTCAACGTTCTGTATTGACCGCTTTTGGTTGAATAGAAATTATGCTCAGGTATAAAGCAGAATGGTATGTACTTCATTTTGTTGTTGTCGGCAGGAGTCTAATTGGAACTTGAAGGCACTACAAACATAAAGGAAGACAAATGGCGGCAGTTTCGTGTGGCATCCCACATTGTAAGTTGAATAAGGTGAGGGATGCATTTGTATGCTTACATAACATTATTGAGTGGTTGCTGTACCTTATTTATTTTTTTGCATATAACGACTAGACAGGGTCAAATGCCATGGAGAGACAATGAAGTCTTACCTATAAACTCGATGATCTACCGGTCTAACCATGACCAATGTATTCTCAGAGCACATATGTGATCTAACGAATCCAAAAGTGGCTCTGAACTGTATCCAGAGATCTGAGATAGAGCCTGCAAGCTCTTTGTTTCGTGGAGTAATAAAGACTTTTTAATAATTTTTACTGTTTTTTCCGACCCAATGAAAGTACAAGGTAATTATGAGTTTCAGATACGGGTGGATTTTTGATGACTATTTTGGCATGTTTAAAAGCACAGGTAAACTATTCATAGTTATAAGGCAGTAGAAAGCAGACTCTTTTGCGGTAAGTGTTTTTTTTTCCAGTTTGAATTACAGACTTAAGTGGGAATACAATATTAAAATGGATTATAACGAATTATTCTGCTCAGATGTGTGCTAAATTCAGCTGGCTCAGATGGGCTGCTTTAAGTAGGGGAGTGAAGTTTCGAGCAATTTAAAGGTTGAGGAATATCTTCGTAATTCGTGCGACTATCAGCATTAGGGTAACGGTCGTTGAATTATGAGTATTAGGGTAACGGTGATCTTGGACGTGACCCCGTATTGTTTGGTAGGAAGGTGGCAACTGTTTGGTGATACTTGTTCCTCTTCATCTGGCTCCAGCAGTCTCAACAGTATCAACTGTTCAAGAACTGCTTTCTATTCGCCACTTTATTCTCTTCTGTTAGAAAGAAAATCGCGAGGAATCTCTTACCATAGTCGTATTGAGATAGGAAAGGTTCCTGGGGCCTACCAGATACGTGCAGAGAGCACTACTCGTACAGAAGTTCATGTTGATTATATCCACCAGTAGAAATGCTCAAATATTCTGAGACGCCCCAAAGGACGCGTCTCGTGTGCAGAATGCAGCCTTACCGAAACCCATCCCACAAGTAGTTACACAGATGAAAAGTTTTATTTCAGAAATCCCGAGCAGGATCAGCGTTATCACGCTACGTGCACGAAGCACGCCACCTGAACCGAATTCCAGCGTGGTTGTTCGTAATTTGTTTCGTGAGCAAACTGTTTGTAGTATAAACAGCTGTGTTCAGGGTCTGACGGCAGACTTTGATTTAATATACAGCCGCACCTATGATTACATTTATTCTGAGAATTAAGTTGCTCACCGCGCTGTCTTGCAAGTAAATATTACGGGAGTCTTGTTGATGTGGAATCAAGATAGCTAGCAGCTTAGCGCAGAATGGAGCCATGCATTTTGCTTGGTATCGAATTGTTACAAAGGTTTATGTTCTGAAGTGGCCCGAAATTTAGATCTGCTATCATCTGACAGTGGTTAATGTTATAATTTCATGGCAACTTGTGGTTTTGTCGCTGTAAGGGCAAAAATGAATTTTGATCAAATAAATATTTAGAAAAGGAGAAAGATGAGGACTGTGTGAAGAATTTATTTTAAAAACCTACGGATGTGTGTGTAGTATGAGAAGTGTCATAAACGGAAGGTTAATATGAAAATTGGTGTTAAAGAAAGGTTGGGGAGATGCTGGTATTTTAAACTCTCCGAGGGTCGGATCTGGTAGTTGTCTTTAATGAGCACAAATGAACCTGCAGAGTGTAGTAAGTCAGAATTTGTTGACGAACTTAAACACGACAGAAAGACCAGGCACCAGTGTAATCGTTTAATAATAAAAAAGATACAAAGCTGAGGGAGAAAGAAAGAAGAAAAAAAAAGGAAGGAAAAATGAAAAATCGAATAGTTGAAATGTAGGTGGATAATGATTGGCAACTACTGAATTCGTAAAGAGCAGTAGCGTTCGAGGTTTGTTCTGTATCGTAGGTATTTTCGAATACCTTTACGTAACGTCACGATTTACAAAGAAGTTACAGCCCGGGCCATTACTTAAATTCATACCGTCCATACTAATGTTTTAGCGGTGTATGCCATTGCTCCAATTGGGTCCAGATATTAACACACCGCGTTTAGGTATTTTACAAACATGGGTCACGCCTATATGAATGTGGAGGTTTTCCTGGCAGTGAATTTTCAAATTATGATCTTCAGATTTATGACACCGTGTTGTCTTCTACCTGGTAATCAACTTGCCGGAAGGACATTTTGTCCGGGGATGGTGACAACATGTTCCTCCGAAACTTCCCTATTTACCTACAAGAGAACGAGATGTTGCAACTTAAATTTCCTGATCAAAAATATTCACGTCTCTCTGTGACATTTGCTGTATCTTGTGCAAATCACGGAAAATGAACACACAATGTCACTTACACCCTAGTCTTAGAACCATGTTGTTTGTTGTTTAACAGCACCCCTTCCCCCCGTTACGTTGTTTTTTTTAAAAAACCCTCTATGTTCTCTGGACTTAGAAACACTTTTTTTTTGGGGGGGGGGGGGTCTGGCAGTCCCCTTGTTACATTGATTGATGAACAGACTATGTGACATTTTTCCTGGTCTTAGAACCGTGTTGTTTGCTATCTGACTGTCGCCCTGTTACTCTGGTTGGTGAAGTCTCCATCACTAGTCCCTTGTCTTAGAACCGTGTTGTTTGCTATCTGACTGTCGCCCTGTTACTCTGGTTGGTGAAGTCTCCATCACTAGTCCCTGGTCTTAGAACCGTGTTGTTTGCAATCGGATTGTCGTTCTGTTACACTGGTTGATGAACAGACGCCGTCACTTGTTTCGCGGTCTGCGAACCATATTGTTTTCTGTTTGACAGTCTCCTTGTTACACTGATTGATGAACAGACTCTGTCATTTGGTCCCTGGTATTAGAAAAATTGTTTGTGTTGGTAGTCGCACGGTGTGATGAACAAATCCTATCACTTAGCCCATAGTCTTGCGACCATGTTGCTTGCTGTCTCACATTCTCCTTCAGCAGGCAGTATCACATGGTCCTGAGGCTAGTATAATTATGCTTCAATGGAAGCCTTATCTCTGATTCAAATTCAAGAGCTCCCGGGTTTTATTTGCCGGTCCGGAGACCTGCTATCCTGACTGAGATTTCCCTTGGTTTCCTTCAGCTTCGCCTGGCAAAGGCGAGGATAATATTCCGTGTTATACGACTGCTGCTCCAGCTATATCCTCCTTTACATTTCATTATTTATAATGCTCCTGTCGCTGGACTCTTATGTTTCCTGAGCTACGGGCTACAGATTTCATCTACTGTTTATATTCTGTGAAAATTGTTTTTGAAAACTGAGACTGTAGGTTTAGCGTATGTGAGAGGAGGATGTTAGTTCCAAAGTAAAGGCTTGTGTAGCACGCAAGATAATTTAGAAGACTGCTTAATGAAGAGCTACATATTCTGTATTCGTAAAGGAATATGGGGACATATGAGCAGTCTAAGTTGCCAAGCACTGGGGAAACCAGTAAGGCTTTGTCAATATGGAATTTGGAGTCCTGTTCCTCAGACCCAGATAGGAGGATGTCATCAAAGAAAGGGAGTAAAAAATCCGAACTGGATATAAAATGTCTCAGAATAGGAAGATGATGAACTTTTGAGTTCAGTAAAGTCGGAAATTTCCTGACAAGCCGAGTACCGATGAAGAGTTCAAGGAAGGCCGTGCAGCATGGTTTTTATTCAACGCGTTCTCAGACGACTATGGCTTTGTGTACTCGAAGTTAAAGTACTCGAAGATGAACATGCCATAGGTATTAAAAGACTTTTGTTTAAGCATATCATACTGGTTGGTTAAACCGTGAACTATTTTTTGTCAGTAGATTTTTCATAACGTGAATTTGTCAGTTTAGCCAGAGAAAATGTGTAAGCCATCACGAATAAGCTAGTAGGTTAAAAATAATTTCGCTTGGTTTCAGGCATCCGCCGCAGCTTAAATGAGATATGCGTTCTTCTGGGATTTTACGCAGCGTAGATTGGTAGTTTGTTATCGACGTTTCGGCACACCTTAACGGTTCCCTCTTCAAGGGTCAATCACTCTTGAGTAAGCAGTGTTGTACTGCTTGCCTATTAAAGATGGGACCGATAGTTTGCCCCGAAACGTCTGTAACGAACTACCGATCTACGTTGCGCAAAGTCCCAGAAGAACGCGGGCATTAAAAGTAACTTGACAAAATATAACGTGGCACCACATATACTGGCTGGTTACTTTTGTGGTTCATAGTCAGTTTATGCACAAGTTTCGTGGGCTTGTACCTTGTGTAGTTGTGCTGTATCACAGGCCGCTGTTCAACACACATGTACCAATTTACGGGCGTTATCATATGTAATGATAGTTTGTGTAAATTGCTATGGGAAACTCGAAGGCAGTAGGCGGTTAGGTTATTACTTGGAAATTTTTTCTGAATTTCAGGTTCACGTAATTCGTCGGTAGACACATGATTGCTGTTTCTTGTAGCTTACCTTCAGACCCTGCTCAGATTCATTCAGGTCTGTGGAGTGGGATGTGTAACAGTTTAGTGTGTACTTCGGCTTCTGTCTGCGAACGTTGTTAATTGCATTACTGCTTTACATACGGCGGAATGTTGAGTCCGCTCGTAGGCGGAGAATGTATGCATGTGGTATAAATCAGCAACCTAAAACATTTATCACTGTAGGTTGTTAAGGTTAAATATAGCCGTAGCGTGATTTTGGCCACTTAGAAAGTCCTGTTTCTTGTTCCCCGTATGAAGAGGAAACATGTATCGTGAAATATTCGTCAATATTAGAGCGGAAGTGCTAATTGTCAGACACCAATATGCATTAAGTTGAGCATCACGTTCCGGCCATTTCTATAATTGAAATTTCGTGTAGTTTTGCGTCCTGTAACGTAGGAAGATGACTTTTGCTTGTGTAATTTTCACCATCAAAGTTTATTTGTGCAGTATTTTTTGTCGTTCTTTCTTTAGTCTTCGTGCGTTTTCCTATTTTATTTCTTTCTTATTTCCACATTCTTTTATCAAATTTTCTCGGAACCTTAACCGAGGGCGTCTTGATGATGTTAGGTCAGTAACTGTTGTTCATTCATTGCTCCATCACTTTAAAAGGCCGGCGGTTTCAGTTTCAGTAATTCGTTAAGATGCCTGCCTGTCTGCGATCTTTTCGATGTTATGCGAGGCTTTGCACGCCCGGTTTTACTTCTGTTATTTTGCGGTGTGCTTTATGGATTCATCGAAAGACTCGGGAATGAAGAAAGGGGATATTTCAAGTGGTAAGTAGATGGAGGAAAGGGTTGAAACGTAATACTGTAGCAAAAAGTTCTTGATCAGAAAACTTTTTAATTAGCAGACTTTTGCGTCGCTGCTCTGTATGAGTATGAAGGCATTGACGTTTTGTGTATTTTGTGAGACTTGCTTTCAGTTATAAGAAGTTCCTACACATTTTTCAAGCTTCTCTTTCTTTTCCTACTGAAAAGGACCTCACCCTCTCACCATCGCATCTCTATGGCTACTGTAAACAGACTGGTGATATTTGTGATTACGTTCGGTTATGTGCAAACTCTCCGTACCCCTCCCCCTTTCCCCCGAGCCCTTATATGCCTCGGAAGCCCTTATACTGTAGTCGGTTGGGGGTTTAATTGTGGATTGCGGATGATATTAGAGGATGTCGGTGCTCTGGTACCTGTTGTAATGCAACAAGGCTCTAAGTAATGTAGGAACGTGGAAAATTATTGCGTGGTTTTTTAGGTTTCACAGTTATGTTTGTGAATATTGTTGTCTTCTGGAATGTGACATTATGCATATTGGAATGTAAATGTCGGCTTGTTTTGGAAGTAGATTCCTGCAGGTTTTCGTAAGTATTTTAATGAGAACGGTGTGTGGGTGTGGTGCTTATATGCAGAGTTTTACAGAAATGGGAAATATATTGGGAAAACATTTTTTGGTGTAGGCTGTCTGCCTTGGTCGGGAGGATTATTTAGCGATAGACTAAACTTACTGAGGTAGAAAGTTGGATAGTACAATCGTGGGTCGCTCGCACCTTTCGTCTCGTGTTAAACTTCCATTTGGGGCAATTTTAAATTTTGTGCGATCGCTGTGTATTGACAAGGTCAGCAGCCTCTATAGCGTAGTCATTTCAGTGATTAGCTGCGGGTTGGACTGTCCGGGGAACCCCGGCTGGAGCGACAGATTTTCTTCATGCCGAAAGAATTCGGACCGGCTCTGGGGCCCACCGAGCCTTCTGTTCAGTTGATACCGAAGCTTATTCCCGGGAATTAAACGCCCGGGGCTTGATATTGACCTCCCTCTTCCATCTGCTGTCGAGGTTAAGAATAAGTGGAGCTGTACTTCTCCTCCTTTACGTCTTCATAGCCTGGACGGGGTCAACTTTGCATTTTACCTTTATAGATAGAGACTTTTTGATAAACTTATCTCATATTAGGGAATGTCTTCAAATGTGGTGTGAATCGCGCTTTACTTTCAGAGTCTGAGCGGAGTAAAGGCCGAGAGAGGAACATAACAAAATTGTAACACAAATAATTAACGCATGTACTGCATATAAACATACGAGTTAGTGCATAATGGTAAAATTACTAGACGCTCGGTCTTGTTTCCTGTTTATTCAGTGCCTTTGTCCCATCTTGCAGTACTGAATACGGCTGAACACATCCCAATAACGATTCAATTGTACGGACTCGACATTCCGCTGTAAATGGCGCCCCCATTTGTAGGGTGCACGCATTCCTAATTTTCAGCCGACAGCCCAGCCATCATTAAACGCTCAAACAGTGAACTCTTCTCCCTCACTTTTACATTGTAGGACCCACGCTTGTGTGTAAGCGTTTTTATTTAATGCCATAACTTTTTTTCGTTCTTTGCGCATTGTTTGTTAGAAACTACTTTCTTTGTACCTTTTAGTTCTGATAGCTCGCAGCGAATGTACCATTCATTTAACATCCCCAAAACAAAGTAATGTTATTCCTGATATTGTGCCTCAGTCTTTCCGTTTCCGTTTGTCTCTGAGCACAAACGTAGCTAACCGAAACTTCGCATTAATTTCTTATTTCACGAATGTAGGCCTACGTATGCCGCACGTACGTACAGTTGGTTGCAAATAGCAAAATATAATCTGTTCGACTCGGAGGATGCTGATGAATGGAGTTAATACCCGAGAAAGTCCTGGGAGAGGACAAGACAGATTGTAATGACAGATTTATGCGTGTAGCATTGGTATACTAATGTCAGCATTAAATTGAGAGCGTAGACCATTGTAGCTACGAAGACCTATGGATATTGACAGTTCCGATGCCTGTGGCCGTACGATCTAAGGCGAAGTTTCGAATCCCGATGAGGGCAGGTATGTTCGTCTGTTGGTGAATGTTGTGTGTTGTGTACGTAGCGGCCTCTGTGACAGGCTGATCACTCATTTAGAGGCTACCGGATGTGTGTGTTTGTGTGTCTGTGTGTGATATAGGAAACTCTCTAATGGGGCAGCCTATGCCCCAGTTGGACTGTTGCGCCCCAAATGTGTGTGTGTGTGTATTTTGCGGGAAGGTGTTTTCGGGAAGAACGTGGTGTTGCAATGGGAAGAATTCATGCAAACGACGAACCACGGCTCAGTAAGCATCCACACGTGTCGCTTATTTGATGTTCTGACGTAACACTACGATTCAAAAATACGAATTAGGTTTATCATAGTTATGTAACTCGTTTATTCATTGTGTTATCATCATATACAGTCACAGCAGACCGCATTATGTAGGAATTATCATGCAGTGGGTGTTAGATATTTGTAACTAAACTGCGTTATTTACTTCGATTGCCGACAGGCCGAAACGTCAGATTATGCTGTTCCTGCTATACTGTGCTTGCGGGGGTGTTTTTTCCCCACGGATGTGACGCGAAGAGAGGCTTGATACTTACCACTCACTTCCATCTTATGCCAAAATTAAGAATGAGCAGTGTCATTCGTTCATTTACCCGTAGGCCTTCGTGCCTTGCACAGGGACAATTATCTCTTCGTCTGGCTTTTCCACAGTGATTACAAGCTTCATGGAAACACGTTTAAGCAGACTTATTTAGAAACATTCTGTGCAATAAGCCCCTTTGAATCAGATGATTGGTGTGAATTAGCTTAGATGGATGTCTTAGCATGAGTTTGTATACTGACGGAAGTGCTGGTAGAGTTTAAGAGATATTGTAAGTTCCTTTACGTAGCAACACCCGGTGAGCGATTCCTGTCTTTGTATTTGCGTATCCATTTGAATAAATCGAGTCATCCTCAGTAATTAGAAACACACCAACGCGTTTTCGGGTTATTAATTGATGAATAATGGTAATTAAAATTAAAGTTTGTTATGTACACTGCAGTGATCACCTGCTATGATTTTACATACAGTAGACTTAATTGATTGATTTTATAAGCGCTGTCATTACCAGAGATGATACGTAAAATTTTATTACACACACACGTATGTATATATATATATATATAGATCTTCATTTCGCGATGTTTGATTCCAGTTATCGAAGTATTTTGCCTTTTATCTGTATTGTAATTACGTTTGCACATGCAATAATATATATATATATATATATATATATATATATATCGTATATATATCGTATATTCTCGAATCTAATCCGCACCCTTTTTACAGTTTCAGAGGGCTAAAAAATCAGATGCGGATTAGAATTGCGTGCGGATTAGATTCGCGGTCGTGAGCTGGATTTTGGAAAAATGATAGAGCCGCTGTACGTGCCGTAAGAACAATACAATACAATAATTTATTATTTTCTTTATTTTTTATAATATGTAATATATAATATTTATTATTTATTATTCATCAGACTCGCTGTCATTACTCATAACTGAATCGTTATCCGTCACCCAGTCACTACCATCAGCTGTGGTGTGTTTGTACCGCTGGCAGTTAAATGGCCACTTCACACACGGCGCGTTAGTCGGATAACGGTTAAAGCATTGGTAACATCCAATATTATTCAGTCTGCCTTGTAGGCAAGGGCGGTTGAAGGAAAAGTGCGGATTAGAACCGCGAACTAACTTTTTTTTTCGTTTAAGAAATCAGCAAAAACTAGTGCGGATTAGATTCGGGTGCGGATCAGATTCGAGAATTTACGGTATATGCAACAAATAACAAAGCAAATGTGAAGATAAAAGCTGTCCACGTAGTTCAGTAGCCCTCGACTTCAAGAAAACGTAAGGTGGAGGGCAGGTATAGCTCCATATGTTCTTCACAAGGCATTATATTCAGGCGAGTGGAAGCCCAGGCTATTTTACCTCAAGAGAAAGATTTCCCGGAACTAGCTGAATTCGGAACTTGTGCGGACTCCCGAGCCCATCTGCGCGCTTTAAAAAAAGACACTTTTTCTTCTTCTTCTGCGAAGCACGTGTACTTTGGTTAAATTATTATTTTTCAGTGGCGCAACGGCGAAACTCGAAACTCGATCCTAGTTCTACTCGTTGTTGAGGTTTCTACATCACACACAATTAGACACACACACACACACACACACACACACACACACGGTAAGACTCCTCTGAACATTGAACAGCCCGTTGCATCGGCCGCTACATACACAACAAGCCCAAGAGACGAACATTAATGCCGTCTGCAGAATTCGAACCCGCGATTGCAGCAATCAGGCAGCTGCCGGCCTACGCCTTATAACGCACGGCTACTGCCATCTGTGTGATTATATTGCAGTTTTAATGTTTCTTGTCATTTATTATCGTAGTGCTTACAGAATTAAGTAGTGCTTTCAGACATCCGCCAGAATGGTTAACAGAATTCCGTGTGACCTACTGCTGTATTAATTATTACCACGTCTCTCCGTAACATGCATATATCCGCCCGCTATCCTTCATGTCCCGTGAGTAATGTAAACTTGTGTTGCAGGTGAGTTCACTCATCTCCCAACCCTCGCGTACCAGCTGTTGTGAGGTAAGAACACTCCATTATGTTTTAATCAATCATAATCCATCATCATTATTGCTACCATCATGATGATCGTCATGCGGAGACATTTTGTTGTATCAAGTGGAAAATTGTGTTACGAAAGACAAAGGAGGGATCCTCTTGCATATTTTGTAGCGGACTCGTACGATAGGCACGACCGGGAAGTATGAGCTGTATTGTCGGGAGTTTTGCAAGCCGAAGGTGTAGAAATACGTACACTTTGTGATACGTCATGGCTGTCGGATTATTTAGCGTCAGAGAATGCTCGGATGTGTTTTAATAACTTCAGTTAATTTCAAAGAAACTAATTTTATGGACGTTGGTCTCTTACATGAGCGTCAAGATTTCGAATGTCAGTATTTTCAGTACACTCCATTGTGTACTGAAAATACTTATTATATATATATATATATATATATATATATATATATTTTTCCTGTCTACCCCATTAATGTGTATATGTGGAGTAGATGTGTATATACACTTATTTTTATCCTCGGTGGCAGTTGTGTATATCACGTAGTTATTT
>Ga0123354_10000594_pt1 | contig 37590 bp, 30 predicted proteins | sample TergutLab28metaG_2_FD_97872 | JGI IMG/M metagenome (GOLD analysis project Ga0123354, IMG submission 97872) | Labiotermes labralis P4 segment gut microbial communities from Petit-Saut dam, French Guiana - Lab288 P4 | ecosystem: Host-associated > Arthropoda: Insects > Digestive system > Gut ... | reverse complement strand
TCGTGTTTTTCTCTATCACTCCCCCCCCATCTCCCCCACTAACCCAAATACTTTCCAAAAAAAAAACAAACCACCGCGGGGGGGGGGGGGGGGGAGAAACACACACACACACACACACACACATATATATATATATATATATATAGTCCTTGAATTTTAGTGTGCAGGTATAAATGATATGATAGTTGCCTTACAATTGTACATAACTTGAAATTTTTATGACTTCTGTGGTTTCATAGTCTGTAACATACTTTGAAAAATATTTAATTGTACTAACCTTGACAGTGATTACTGTACTTATTACCAAATTTAACTGCCTTTTGTTTTCAAGAGACAATTTTATTGTTCTTGAGTCATCAATGGAGTAATTAAAATTCAAAAGTCATAAAAATAGCATTAACACATAAGTCTCTATCATTCAAGTCGGGTACTGAGTAAATTACTTTCTTTTGCCCACTGATGGAGATAAGCAATTTTTAACTGGTCTAACCGAACAGCTGCTGCCCTGCCAATTCCTCCTCCTCCTCCTCCTCCTCCTCCCCCTACTCCTCCTCCCCATCCTCCTCCTCCTCCTTCTTCTTGTTGTTGTTCTTCTTCTTCACTGGCATACAGTCCTCATAGTTTAACCACTGCCTCCTTCAGAATGATAATCCATCTAGATCTACACTAATTTCATCTTATGAAGGAAAAAGATCCAGTTCCAAAAAGACTGCATTCTGTTCATAAGATGCACAAAGAGCCCCTCCCCCCACACACACATTCACACACACACAGTAATCTTAAATCTACAGACCTTTTCCTCTTGGGCTCAACCACTCTATACACCTCGGCATACATGTAAAGTGCTCGTACCCACATGCAAATGGATTTGCATACTTTGGACTGTGTAGCTACTGTCTCTGGTGCAAAATCTGGATTATCAATGTATTCCTTCAGCTTCTTAAGTAAAGCATCAGATATCTTATCTTTATCATATTCTTGAAGCTTCTTCAAAAAACTAGTATCTCCCAGGATAAGTTTTGCAGATGCCCAATCCAATCTGTTGGTAAAAACCGTTACCTTCTTAATAATGGGCACAACTAAGGTTTAATGAAAACCTAGGCAAAGAAAGTTTTTAGGAGAGAACCACTTCATACTAGCAAATGTACCTAAAAATCTTGGGGAAAACTAAATAAGAAGTGAAGGTAAGACTTTTATTGAACTCAGAAATGTTTGTCTTTAATGTTGAAAGTAATTATTTCATACTGTATATGTATACTTTATCTTATATTATGTTCCTTTTTTTCAATGGAGGCCTACTACTATTATTTATATACATAATGTGCCTAGTATCATAAGAAATATTTTAACTCTTGATATATGCACAAAAATATAGTACAATTTTTGTTAGTCTGAAGGTTGCATAAGGAAAAATTTAAACTTCTTATTGAACAGTATGATACTATTTCACTTTAATAACCACTGCACAAATAAACCTTTGTGTGGCTTCAAAAGTAATGTTCGAGATCCGCAAATTTCATATCACAGTTATGTATTATTGGGGCAAAACTTATTATTTATTTACTCATAATTAATTAAAACACTGTCAGCCACTTACAATCTACAGTGCTGTATGACTGCTAGTGAAACTGCAGTGTAAAGGATGTAACTTAATTTAATATACTATCCCAGCATTTACCTCAACAGACTACAGAAAACCATTAAAAAACCTAAGTCAGGATAGTCAATGCCCAGCTGAGACTGGACTGCGCACATCTCTAACTCAAGTCTCAGGTGCTAACACTTGTACCAACTTGCTCAGTGTCTGCCCTCAGCACCTTGAAATCCATTCCTTTACATATTCTAGGAAAGTAATGGTTTTGTATCACAAGTAATTTTACACCACATGATCCTTGTTTTAAGTCTTCCCTTCAAACTGCACTCCAGCACACAGAAAGCGCCGTAGCTCTGACGTATTCTATAAGAACAGAAGCTACATTGTAAAGCATACTTATTCACTAATAAAACATATCACACAGACATACTTTTGTCCCAGGAGAAGGCAAACAGCTTCCATTACATATTTGACAAGGTGTGGTGGTTTGTTGAACATACGTAATTCATTGATATCATTTCCATTTATAGATTCTAGCGCTCTTGTAGCTGTTTCCATAGCAGGCATTGCTGCATCTATATCTCTCTGGGCATCATCTGCTAAAACTTGTGTCTCTGCTGCTTTTGCCTGGAAACAGAAAACAAATTACTGGAAAATTTGTATTATAATCTAGTCAAAATTTAAACCTACTAACCCTCAGTTGCATATTCTTTGATAGTGGCTGGTCAACGGTCATCATGAACAATAATACCACTGGTATAATTGTTTATACATACATATTTCTATCATAATTTTGGGGGGGGGGGCAGAAACTTGCAGGCAGAGGGCCGAAAACATGTGAAAGAAGAAGTGATTTCCAGCAGAGCAAGAGGTTTTACTTTTCTTAATGGTATTTGGTCTGGCCCTAAAGCCCACTCAGCCTCCTATACAATGGGCACTGGGCATTCTTTCTTTGGGAATAAAGAAGGTGGGGTGTGAAGCTGATCACTTGCATCCATCTAGTGCCAAGTTTAAGACTGAATGGAGCTATATTTCTGCAACCCCTCCCCATGCCTTCATGGCATGGAGAGGGAAAATTTTCCCTTTTTTTTATATTCCTCCAGCTTAGGTGGTCTGGCTGAGCATAGCATTCTTTACTGGGTCACAAATGCACACACACATAAATGTCCACATCAAATGGTCACATGGGCCTGTGCTTCATCATTGAAGTTTTATACACACCTTAACCGTTGCTTCATCAGTCAAAACAATCTGCCGTACTTTGTCAGCCATACTTTGTTCTTTCACCAAACGCTCCATAAGTTCTGCTGTAGCTGCTGACTTCTCTTCCAGTTCAGGTTCAAGTGCTACCAATTCCATTTTCAATTTATCTACTACAGAATTGGTTTCAAATAATTTCTGTGATGGACAAAACCCACATGAAAACAAAATTAAACTCATTTTTAAATTATAATCAATAAGGCATAAAAATATGACTTTCTGCTACAGGAAAAGGATATAGTAGACTTTTAGGTTCACCACACAGTGTGTGTGCGCGCGTGTGTGTGTGTGTCATTGTTTCAATTTTGCACCACTGTGCCAAACTGCAAGAAATGTGGGATGAAAATTATGGTCTCGGACGACAATCCAATGCCTACAATCACTAAGAGCAAAATGGTGTACATGTAAACTTGTAAGGCAGAAAAGACACTAGCACCACTAACTGTCAGGTACCAAAATCATGTAAGGTAGTAACTGTAGGAACTATAAGTCTTACCTGAAGCCCGTTACAAATTCTATTCTTTTTCTGATTAATCTTAATTTTCCTGTCCTCCAGCATTCTTTTGTATAATTTAATCAACTGCAGGTAACTACTTGGTGTCACATAATAACGTCTTCTCGTCTCTTCATAAAATCGAATTGCTGCATGTGCAGCAGTCTAAAAACAAAACAAGAAAATCAAACACTGTATTCAATTTCTGCACAATGATTGAATAGAAAAGTAACCTTTTTCAATATTTTTACTAATTGTGCTGACAGATCTGCTTAAAAATCATAGACTTCACTTGTTCCTCTCTACTAGCTTGTAAAAGGAGTTTAATTCTTAACAAATTTAATGCTGTAGTGTGATATACTTAATAAACCAATATTATGTATATAATACAAACAATTGAAAAACAACCATTTTCATTTCTTATACACAAACCCAAAATCTGATAGTACAAATGCATTTTGAGAAACTTTACCTACATACACAATCCTTTTACCCTGTAGATGAATTTCGTATATGTAAAATGATGTATAGTATTTTTGTAAAATGTTTGTAGTATTTTATATTGTAAATTTGTATATGTGTATTAATGACATGTTCAACCCTACTGTCTTTATGACACACTTATTGATCCATGGAATATATATATCAGTTTGTGTGTGTGTGTAATGTAATGAATTATTTAGGAAGTGGAAGAAAGCTGTAGCCTATTTGAAGTACAACAGTGAAAATTGCCTGGAGGGACTGAGGAAAGGCATGAGGAACCTGTGACACTAGGCAGTGTCCCTGTCAAAATTTGAACTGGGCTCCTGAATACAAGTCAGAATCATTACTGCACTACATTCATACATTACATACAAAGACAGAGAAGGCGAAAACTGAGTTTCTCACAATAGTGTTGTTGACAATTCTAGTGTTCTGAGACATGGCTGATCGTCAAAGAAAATTTTGGAACATTTATTTGCCATGAAAGCTTCAAATTTCACAATGGTAATGGTGCCCATAATTAAAAACTTATTTAGGGGTTTACACATTGCAGCAAGCAATCAGCACAAGGGGTTCCATACCTCATGCATAAGGACACAGATGTTCGCCAGACTGTTTACAAGCTCCTCATCACCCAAAGGCTTGAGAGCATATTGGGCAACTGACAGCAATGCTTCCTGTGGCCAGTCCACAAACCAGTCAATGGTGCAAAGACTCACTAAAGATGGGAATATTCTGCACCGCCTCCTGCACATAAAAATTACATAAATTACCTAATCATATGACTCATTATGGGCTTGACGGTGCAAGGATCAAATCCCGATGGGGGGCGAGATATTCTGCACTTGTCTAGAATGGCCCTGGGGCCCACCCAGCCTCCTGTACAATGGGTACCGTTTCTCTTACATAGGGGTAAAGCATCTGGGCCATGGCATTGACCACCCAGCTGCATCTGGCACTAGGGTTGAAGAAACAGTAGACCCTTTAAGTCTACTCCCCATCTGGGGCTTCATGGCCTCTTCTGGGGTGAAGTTTACCTTTTTACCTAATCACAAGACAATAAACTAACTAACTAACTAACTAACTAACCAGTCAATGAACAAACGAACTAACTAACTAACCAACCAACCAACTAACCAACCAACCAATCAACCACCCAACCATTCAACTAACCCTGTGCAGCATAGTCCTTCTTGAGAGGTTAAATGTTATGCAGCCGGTCAAGAAATGACTTGTACTTTATGGAACCTTAAGGTCCAGTACTTTGCCACCCATCTTTATTTTGAGCCAAATGATTCAGGACACACACTCCTGTCTAGTCCTTTAAGATTCAATTTAGTATTATCCTACATGTGTACCTTATTCTTTAGTTTTTAAAACAAAATGAAGTGACACCATTTTTTGAATGGATATTTATGCAAATTTCCTTCAATCAGTTGTCTTTTGACTTCATTTTCAACCTATTATGGCAGCAATCTACAGTATCCTACAAGCCACTTTATCAAGATTATGCTCATTTTTCAGGGAAACATGAATTTACTGATTCGAAGTCACAAACTGCAAAAACACACAAACAACAAAGCAGCTGACACAAACAAGAACTATTGTAACCACTGTGTTGCCAACAGTTACAAAGAAAAACCTAAATGCAAGTGAAAATTATTACAGTTAAGCACTTCATTTTCTCAGAAAAGTGGCTTTCATAGCACCTGGTACTTTTATGGTACTAAATTTCTTGATAGCTTCGTTCATTTTTATTAGGCAAGCTTTTTAGAAAGTGTTATGTGCAGAAAAAACTTAGTATTCTCAGACATCAATCAATTGTTACCTGTGGGAAACACTATTCAGTTTCAATGTTGGCCAAAACAACTATAGCAGTGAAATAAGTTGGACATGCAGCAAAACATAACAACATATTCATCACAGCTAAACTCCTGAGCATTGTCATTTATCTGAAATACTAATTAACTCTCAGTAATTTTTGATCAGACAATGAGGTTCTGAAATGCAAACTACTAACCTGAAAGCATTTCCAACAGGACTCATACACAGGACAAGATGTAGGTTACTTCTAACTCGACTAATAAAGAATGAGAATATTCCATCTCTATCTTCATCAGAAATACCGGCATCTCTTGCAGATGACTGTGTGCCTTGAATTACTTTCTCATATGCCTCTGCAGAATCATACAAGTTTGGAATCTCTCCTGATAACAGACACACAATAAATTAAATCAGGCAATCAATAATTTCATCTGGTGTCAGTGATGCACAATCAAACAGCAGTGGGCCACATAACAATCCACTTCTTTCTATTCAAATGATGGAGACAGCAGGCTCTTCCAAAACGTTGGTATCCATTTATCAGCTATAGTGTCAAATTCCAGACAACCATGATCTTAACACCTATCTACTGGATTCCATGATGCCAATGACGATATTTGCCTAAATCTACTGCTTAAAACCAGTTTCTTTGGTGCGCAGATCACATTACAGTGCACAAACAATTAGGAAACATCTATCAGAATGAACGTTTTACATGCATCACATGTAGCCCTGTCACGAGGTGTTGAGGATTTAATCCAATCTTCTACTTCATGTTGTCACGCCAGGTTGAATTATTTTTGCAGAAAAGATCATAGAACTACTCATTAAACAAGTTCCAAAGAATGTCTGGTTTGAGTCCATTCTAGAACCGCAACAAAATATAAAAAGGGACACCATCCATATGTGACATGTTATAAATATTATAATTAAACACTACAAGATATGTTATTGTTACTTACCTGAATTTAAGATATTACTGATGTCTTCAATGAACTCTTCTTGCACAATTTGAGTGTCAGTTAAAAGGAAGGTTGTGCCTTCATTCCTAGCGCCAGCATTAAAATACAATCTTCGCACATCATCAAGAAATGAATTATGATTGTAATTACTAGTAAGTTCAAGTTCAAAACACCTACAAAAAAATGCAAACATATGACATAAATTTATGTAATGTTTTCAATAACAGTATGTTTCTGAAGAATAACAGTAATAAGTTAGGAAATGTATGCATGGCATAACAATTCTCAAGAGTTTGCTCCATTCTTTTTCATTCTCTTAAAGTCTGTGTGGCTTCTGGAAAAGTTTATTGGACAAAAAAGGTTTGTTCCAGTTTTTAACAGCTGTTTTTAAACAAAATTAGTTATAGTAAATATTTAGTGAGTTACTATTCAGACACAAACCAAAATGCACATAAAGTGTTCAGTACTGTTGTCCAATATGAAACAAAATTGGGAGATGTAAAAAATTTCAGTGATATTCCCCTAATATCACTTTTCATGAAGAAGCCTTAGCACATCTTGAGTTGTTAAGATGTGGATAGACAGACATGGAGAAGCTAACAGTTACAAACTTGAAAAACAATTTGAAGCAAACACTCCAAAAATGAAGCACAGCAGCAGCAGCAGTAGCAGCAGCAGCAGCAGCAGCTACTACTACTACTACTATTTATGTAACCAAACATGAGACAGTTACAAAAAAAGACCACCTTCAAGAAACCACACTGATACACTCCAAAATTTCAGAGTGTTATTTTAATCTCCAGTTTCAGTGCTACAGCTGTGGGAGCTTTTTGAATACAAAGTGTGCTTCTACTAGGGGTTTATAGATCATAGTTCACCTGCACTTTAGCTTCATTTTATAAAACAATATTGACTGATGACCTTGAAAATCTAAGCATGCCTTGCACCTGCAGAAAATATTTCTTGACACATGGACAAAATGTTCTTGTCTTGAAACACTGGAAATTTCCTTCTAATATTTTATTTCAGTTCTTGCAAAGATTGTGGATTGCTCACAGAACAGTCATCTTTCAGTGTCACCCACAAACAATAATCACACAAATTCAGATATAGGAGCCCACAAGCTGTGAGCCATTTTCTGAGAACCCCTTCTCAGGGCAACTACTGAGAAATTTTCAGTGTGGGACAAGGCACTGTTCTGAATTAAGTAAATGTACAAATTTTCCCTTTCTGTTAACCCAAATGGTACCATGATTAACGAAACACAACAGTAGGTAATCACAAATTTCTTAAAATCACAGGGGCCTTGTTTGTGTGTGTACTTAGAACACACCAGACACTGAATTTAAGATCACGCAAGAGAAATTTATGAAGTGTATGGGATTTTCACAACACCAATATCTGTTATTCCAGCTGTTTACATTAACATTTAATATTGGAGAAAAATATGAGTTCTGGATCAAGAAATTCACTGCCTATCGATTCTTGAAGTCACCTGCAATACCAGCTACTTGCTTCCCAGTCTCAAGGAAGTAGCTGTTAATACAGCTCTAATTACACAAGTATATGGCAGAGACAAATCCTGATCCAGAGGTAAGGTCTAGCAGAACAGTACAATGCCACATTGTGTACTCATCTGATAGATCCAACTTCCTGGTTAGGATTCATCTTTCATTCATGGGAGCAGTTTTAGAAGCCTATTGCCCTGTGATGAGGCTTTGGATATCCCCAGTGATGAGCAATGGGGGACAAAGAATTTATGGGGCTTGTTTCCATACAGGCAACAATATCTGATTTATCTTCAGTTAATACATAAAATTTTCATATTTCCTTTCGTTCACTACAGCACTTTTTGTTCGAAAATTTTCCACTGTTGCACATATTGTATTTGTACACAGCACTGTCGAAGCAGAATATTTATTGCAAAAGCTCTAGCATTACTTCTTCCATGACACATACTCTGCAGAAGTATTGCATATGAATGCTCTTAGTTCAAAAGAATATATTCATCACCTGCTGTGACCTCTCTCTTTGAGATTCAAAACACAATGGTCAAGTTTCATGTTGCAGTGTACACAGATAGGTAGGATAAGGCAACACTCCACTGACTGACCTTGTGTTACCGAGCTTGGTCTTCAAAATGCTTGAACAAGAGATTAAAGATACACTCTGTAAAATGCAGCAGGATGTTGCATTATAGTTCTTCACCACTTGAGAATGCAAGAGCCATACATTTCAGTGACTCACTTGTAACCACATAGATAGGCACCGAGACGACTAAGACTCCGTTTTCCTATTCCACCATTTCCGACCAATAAGGCATTGCCCCATTCTGCCCTCAAAATGCGAGCAATTCGAGCAACATGCTCTATGCAATCCATAAAGAAAATTAAGTTCATTTTCTTGGATGTTATTACATTGTACTCTTCCAGATAATCCTGAAATAACATTTAGTATCAGTGCTGTCATTAAAATGAGTGAATGTAAATTAACCTAATACGTTAGATAAGCCATGAACTCTAGTCACTCTTTCGTCATTAACCATAAAAAAAGTGCTAATAAAAATGTATACATTTATGGAATTATTAGTGTGATTATAAAATTGAACATCATAAATGTGACAAAATCTAACACAGCATAAACCCATAAGGTTATTTTAAGTCCTTCTTTGTACAGCCAGTGTTCATTATACTCCTGTCTCAAGCAAATCCATTTAACAGTATATTCTTTCTTATGCCTTGTAATAGCTCAAACCATATACTATTATAACAAGTTAGGAAATGTCTGCATAGCATAAAATTTCTGGCACTTTAACTTGGTTATTGCATGTATAATTTCTACATGCCAATGCTAACTTTTGATTAATTCTTATAAATAATGTGACTGAGGTGATGCAAACTAGTGGTGAGAAAATCAGTGAAATATTTCTTGAGATCTGATATGACACATTACACTCCCTTTCATTAAATTACCTCAAAAACTATATGACATAGGGCAAAAAATGTATTGTACACACACCTTGTGTTTCATCTTTCTCTGGAACTTCTCTTTCAAGTTTTTTTTGTTCAGATAAACATTTAAGTTACCCTTGAGATGCATGCAGAAACACGTGTAGTCCATTGTGTAGTATCCATTATGGCTGAGGATCCAATCTGTTGTGTTCATTATTGTCTAATTTGCACCAACAAATGACTGTATCAACAAATAACATAAATCTGCCAATATTCAATATAAATGTATATTCCAGGAGCATTTGAGTCATTATGGTGAGGACAAAACACAGAAATGTGCAGTCACAGTAAAGCTAACAAGTGTGTTTTATACCCTATTGTTCTAATGCGCCAAAAATTAAGCCACTGATTATTAGGTCTGGATAATAAAACAATTAGGTCAGCTCAATTTTATAAATAAATTGAAATAGAAGTAAATAAACAAAAAAAACCACAATTTTTAATATCCGTACTTCAAAAATCAATTTGTTGTAATCATATTGCATTTGTAATTACTTCTACTTATCTATCAGACTGTACTCATGTCATATACATTACTCTTTCCCATACATTTTCTCTTTAATGCCATTTAACTGAATGTTGCTTAAACTTATTTAACATAATCCATATTCCATGCAATACACTGACTACACAGCATTTAATTTAACAAAGTGCACAATCAATAGTACGTATGTAATAATTGGTCATTTATGACATCCTTCGTACATGTTTCAGCCTCTAAAAGGCTATCATCAGGGAAGATGTATAAAAAGGAATATAAATACAGCAAATTCTGTTGAAGATGTGTGTTTGTGTGTGTGTGTGTGTGTATATATATATATATGTATATGTACAGATGCACAACTTCAAAAGAATTTGCTGTATTTATATTCCTTTGAACACAACCTCACTGATGATGGCCTTCTAACATGTAGGAGGGACATCATAAATGACAAATGATTATTTATTGCTCTATTCTGCCATTTGTTGGATTAAATACTGTGCATGTTACTGAACTGTTCACTCCTTCCAATGAAAGGGGTTTGTTTTAGTCTATTCAGCCTAAAGAAAAGAGTAACACACCTGTGATACTGAGTCCCACTTCTGACTGCATACTTGTGATTTAGCCATCATCCAATGCTCTGTTTATAAGCATATAGTGAACAGGCTTGGAACTTAATTAAAAAATATAATGCTGTACCTGTAGGACACACTTCAGTCTCTCCATATCTGTTATCTCTTCATAAGCTTTATTTCCTGCAGTTGCTCCAATTTGCATGAAGTCCCCAAAAATAAGTATTGGCAGGTGATCAATTAGTGAATCATCAGGCAATGGAATTACTGTGGTATTGAAATATCTTACACAAACATCTTTCATGAGATGATAGAAGTACCTTCTATCTTCAATGCTTATCAAGCGATCATGGAATACACGCAAGCATTCATGATAAAATAGTCTGCAATCAGAAAAACTCTTTGTCAGAAGTAACCAAAGGTACAATTAAGTCATATAATTTTACTTGACTCTTTAAATCACAATGATTATGTTTGGTGCCATCTGTCATAAGGCTCAAGAATTCTGTATTTTCTTAGACAATGCACTTAAGTGTGTCATATGATGCTCAGAATAAAACACAATTACTTTTCCAAACAGCTGTCTTCATAATCAATCTTTACTCTGTATGACATAGAGGTACATTATTAAACATTAATTAGACATTCAGGCTTCATATGGTTAGTGTTTCAAGATCAAGATGCATGTACAATCAGGTCTCAACAAACATAAGCTTCTGCTCTTCCAGGACATAGCAAAATCGAGGCCAACAAATGGGAGGGAGGGAGGACAGTGGAATTAACCATTTGATATTTTTTAAACATTTTAATTTAATAAGTAATATGGTATATATAAATAATTATAACCTTGTGTTACTGGTCTCCCATCCTCTTTTTTAAGCTAACTGAGGTATTCATTGTTTTATCACCCTTCCCCCCCCACAAATATATTCTAAGATAGAATCTCAATTTAGCTTGCAACAGTTTCCTTCCATATTATTCACTAATCATCCTACTATTAAACACTATACAGCATAAGCTGGAGACATCATCATTAAATAAACCATGGGTAAATAAAGTCAACAGTTCTTCATTCTAAGAGCTGTGCACTAAGTCAGCAGCCCTTGTTCTAAAACTAGTTCAGGATTTACTCTCAGATTATTTGAATTCCAAAATTAAAATATTAACTGGATGTGTTTGTTAAGTTTGATGTTTGGTCTTATAATATACCACCATAAAAGAAACATACTTCTTAGAAATGGGAAGTGATACCAGATTTTACAGAAAGAGACATGCAGCAAAGTGGTCAATAACACTGAGACTTATTGGCAGTGAAATTCTGGTGCACTTTCATAAACAACTTGCCAATAGGACAGGTTAGTAATGATTAAATTACACAAGATTTGAGGTTCTCACTGTAGTGTTGTTGAAGACTGAATTATTACGTGACAGCATACTACTCAATTTGTAAATAGCCAAGTACAGAAATTTGTTTTAAATGATTTATGACCACATACTGATGATTCTGTATGTGAGATACAGCCAACAAGTGCATATACAGATATGCAAATTTATTGAATTATAAATGGCTAAAACATTTAGGAGGCTACACTGTTTACAATACAACAATTTATATACCTGTATATGCACTTAATGGTTGTATTGATAACAAACAGAAATCTGCTTTCACTGCAGACACCCTGAAGTTGGAGGAAGAAAGCTCCTCCAAAATCCCAGAACTACTTAACAGCTGACATGGCATCCCATATCCTAGAATGACTGGTCTTTCATCAGTGAAGTAATTTACCATGTTACGTGTGTGTATGGTGATCACAGCATTAAATGTTCGAAGGTTTGAGATGGAGGAGAACACCTCCAGTTATGAATGACAGTTGCATGTGTATTGGATAAGTAATTACACACAACCGATGAGGGATGATCCTCCAGCCTGGCAATTGGTTGAGGGGACTGACTATGATGATAAATCAAGTGACAGAAATCCTGATGTGATTGTTAAAACATTTCGCATATTTGAATTTCTTGTTAACCTCCCACTGTGTATATACACCACATAAACTTTCATATACACTGCATACATTAAGAAGACTGTAATACATTAGTTACCTGAGCACATGATTTGCATCTCTGAGAGTTCGTGAATCAGCCTGAAGTATTCCCTGAATACATTTTGAGAGATCATGTAAATTGAACACATAATGAGATTTTGTTGGTGTTGGCAATAAATCTGAAGAAATACGACCATATATCGCTACTGCAGCATCCACTATTGAACCTCTGAGCTCAGCCACTGGTTCAGTGAAGTCTTCCAAGAACCAATGCATTATTGACTGTAAACAATAAATTCAATGGACTATAGTTGAAGAATAAGAGACCAACTTAATGTCACTATTTATTATGTTTTATTTCACTTCTTCCATGCTCAACATGTTTTGTACATTAATATATCCATCATCAGGAGCCTGTGACTTTTCTATTGAATCACCACATTGGTCGTGTGTTCTTGTCTCTTATTCTTCAACTATCACAGTGATGCACAGTCCAATATACATAAGATCAATGGGCTATGTTTGGGTGATGATTATTTAACATCTATTGGCATCACTGAAACAACCTCCCATTTTGAACTTAGTACGTCATCTAATTATTTAAAAAACACAACATATTGGAAGCCCAGCCATCTTCTGAAACCTAATGCTTTTAAAAAATTAGACAAAGGACAAAATCCAAAAGAAGGGAATTGTGTCAGTGAGTCATACACCATCATCAAAACCGTTCAGAATTGAATTATATTTGCATGATCCTTAGGATAACCTGGAGGGTACAGAGAACAATATTATGAAAATCTGGGACAGTACTAAGCACAATACTAAGATAACCTGAAGAGTACTTAGAACAATATTAAGATAACTTTGAGAATACAGAGCTTAATATTAAGACAACTTGGAGAATACTAAGCACAATATTAAGAAAACTTGGAGAATACTAAGCACAATATTAAGAAAACTTGGAGAATACTAAGCACAATATTAAGAAGCAGTTACTAGGCTGCTGTGTTGCCACTACTAACAAATTTTAATAAAGACATATTTGTGCCAAACAACTTATCACTTGAGAACTGTGCAAATCTGAGCTATTAAGTAGCAAGTAACTGTAGTTCCTTACCAACATTTTGGAACAACCTATCGGTCCAATCTACAAGGGTCAAGAGGAGCGCACTTCATGATGGAAGCCTGAAATAACCTATCACTTATTTCACTGCTGTCCATTTAAACAAATATTACATTTAATAAATTTTCACCACAAATATATTGGTAAATTTTTTACCAACACTGTCATTAACTCAAGACTACGAGGTGTAAAATGATTGGATGAGAGTGAATAATGCAAGGGACAGAAGGTATGAGGAAATGATCATGGTATAATTTAAAGTAATATATCAGTATATGAGTGGAGGGATTGAGGTAAATCAAGAAGAACCTAAGAGTAGTCAGTATAACAGTCAGAATTCGACCCAAGCATCACCCAAATGCAAGTCAGCAGTGTTACCACTCCAACCAATGTGCTCAGTCTTACAATCAAATACAAATGGATATTATACATCATACAAATTCTCTTTGTAACACAACAGCCCAACTTGGGCCCAGGCTGCCTCACTGTTGAAGTTTACAGATAATAATAGTTAGACACACAGACTAAGTAGGACTCCTCTGAAAGAGTGATCAACTTGTCATAGAGGCTGCTACCTACACAACACATAACAAACACAAGTGACAAAACTCTGAGCCCATAGCGGAATTCGAACCAAAAATCCAAGCAATCAGGTGGTCATAGATGTACACCTCAAACCACAAGACCACTGGGATCAGCATCATACAAAATGTGATATTAAAATAACAAAAAAATGGTTTATTATTAGTTTAATGTTGAAGATGGACAGTATCTAAAGTCATTATTTCCTAATACATTATATCAAAGTTTGAAGTTTTCAGAGTCTGAAAACAATATGAATACACATTCTTATACATTCTTAACTACACAAACCTTGAATATGTGTTTGAGGGTCATTTCATCAGGTGAGGGTATGAAAAGCACACCAAAATGTCTAACAAAACGAGTTGTAAGATGATTTCTTCCTCCACCAAGTAGTGCACAAGCTGCTGTTACTGTAACATCTTCTATGTCCTTCCAAAAGAGCTTGTCTCGGTCATAAAAACCATGGAAGTCTAAGTACTGCCTGCAAAAAGCAATAATAATTATTTATGGCACTTGTATAAACAACAAGTATTTCCAAAATATGAAAGTCAGTCATTATCAGGCCATGTCCCATATATTCTACTTGTTTAACATCCTTCATCTTTTCCCTCTCCAGCAGTTTCTGGATTATGTGCAACCTATAAAAGTTACCATGGCCTTTACAATTCAAATCTAACATTGATCCCACACTGTTTCATAAACTGTTTATCAAATTTATGTTTATGATAATAAACTGCAACAGGTGCTGGTTAGTTCAATTGGTATAGTGACCAGTCCAAAGGACAAGGGGGCTGAATCCCACAAAGAATAAGAGATTTTTCACTTCTCCACAACATCCAGATTGGCTCTGGGCCCATCCAGCTTCCTATTAATGTGTAAAAGTAAAGGTCATCCCATGATATGCCTATGCAGGCAGAGAGGGGAGGCAGAGTTATAGCTCCTACCCATTTGCAACCTGGCAACAGGCAAAAACAGTTGGTCATCACCATGCTCTGAACCCTGACCCCCAGGAGAGACCAGGTACCCCCTGTACAGAAGGCTGGGTGGGCCTTGGGGCTAGTCTGGATGGTACAGAAAATATCGCCCACATAGGGATTTAATCCTTCGACTATCTAGCTGGAAGCGAGTTGCTATATTGACTAAGCTACCTTGGCTGCTATTCAAAGGTACTGGGGCAATTCCCAGGTGTAGATCAACCAAGGCATGACGTTAACCACTCATTTCCATCTAGTTCCAACGTTAAGAATGAGTGGAACAATACCTTTACTCCCACTATATGCCTTCATGGTGTGGACAGGGGCAACTTTACTCTTCACTAAACTGCAAACATAATGCTCATTATCCCTTACACTCTGTCACTTCATTTATTTTTTCAGTCTCTCAGAGTAATCTATGGAAAACCATCAAATCCTTGCATCCCACTCTGCATATTACAAATGATACTGATGAAAATAACTGAATGATGGAGAATACTGTGAAGTGTTTGAAAAATAATATGTCAATTAACAAAAACTCACAACTAAAACCTGTCAGCAGATAGTAACTTACATTACCTGAGTAGTTCAATGGGAGGTTGAGAGCCATATATTTCTAACTTTGGCATATTTACATCATCAACAAAGACAACAATTTCCTTTCCCATTGGAGGTCCAAGGAGAGTTTTCTTACGCCTTTTCAGTTTCATTTCGATGATTTTTTGAGCTTGAGCACTGCTTGTCTCTGCCGAGAAGTTTAAGCTGACTGGAATATATTGCCCTTTGCTTGAGAGTTTATTCAGTACAGCTTTTGTAATCACAGTCTTACCAACACCTACAAATGTGAAATGCATATAACTCTTACACACTCTCCCCTAAAACATTCAAAAACTTACAAGTGTTCACCAAGCCCAAAGAGCACACTGAATATAATGCCTATTATTAATAACATACTTTTACTTGTATAAGGAACAACAAAAAATAAATAAACAATACAACATTGTAAATAAAAGTAATATGAATATATTCTAATATATAAATCAAGTATGTGAAATAATGTAACAACTGCTTCACAAGTAACAGTGTCTATGAAGGGTGGGAGGCCACACAGATAAATCAAGCTCATAGGGGGGCCATAAGCAAATGAAGGTTGAGAAACACTGACAGAGTGAAGGTCCATCGCCTTACAAATAACTCACAAAATTAGTCTTTACTTTAAGCTAAATATTATCAAATGTACATGACTTTTGAATCAATGGAATAAAAAATCTGCCAGCAATATTCAGTAGGTATGGAGGAGGATGTCTTTTTTACCTGTCAATCCAGTGAGAAGTACCGGATGTTTAATGGCAAGTAACCTCTCCATGATGAAACCAATTCTAACAGTTTCTCTGGTAGGGACTGTAATCTCAAAGAATGGTGCACTAGGAATATATGTAAATACTGGTACAAGACTCTCCCACAGGTCCAGCCTTCTGGTTTCTATGTTCACATATACATTCCACAGGTCACCAGATGATGGAATACTGGAGTAAAGGTAAGTTAGCACGATAATTATATAGCAAATTAGAGCTAAATTTGAAGTTATCTTAACATATAACCCTGTTTTCTCTACAGAAGAAGACCACAGATAAATACCACATTTGCCAGAATATAAGACATGAAACATTTCCTAATATATCATCTGCAAAATGGGGGGGCTCTCTTACAATCTCACACAAAGTTTAACATGTTCTGTACAGGCATGTTCCTGAAAACTGAAGATTATGTAGGGATATCATCTTATATTCAGGTAAATGCAGTAATAATGGTAATTGGCATTGAATAAATGGTTAATTAAAAAAAATAAATTATATGGCCTTTTTCCATCATTTTCTGTGGTTAGTTCATTTAGATTTGAAGAAATTTCTCTCCTCTGGTTTTTGGTTGAAGGTGATTTCTCACACTTGCAAATGAAGTACAATGATATCGTATTATGCCTGTCATCCCACATTTTTTATACTTATTACTTATCGGTAATAACTGATGTCTATGAAGTGAGATACATTGTAAAACACTTTGTGTAAAATGGTCTCAAATTACATTCTACAGTGCACCTTCTTAACAACAGGAACATAACTGTTAGCCAGTAGTACTCAATGGTACATAATTACATGGTGTCTTCAAAAATTTGCCAGGCAATAGATGCATTTTGAATTTAACATCATTAACATGTCACTTGATGCAGTTGCTTTCAAAATACCATACTTCAGCTGCTGCATATTTCTGCCAAAATTGTTTAGTTATTTAGAACATTCACATCAGCTGCCATGCACAATATTCTGCAATCTCAATATCTCAAAACCAGCTGAACATCTGCAGCATCATGAAACCATTCATCTTTGGGTTATGGTCAACATGATGCATGTTTATATCTTTACTGAAGATAATGTAGCAACTACAAATACAAATTTGGCCATCAATAGCTATCATCTCTGCCACCTGACGACAATTATACCATGTAACTTCTTCCACCTCATTTCACATAGTACCTGTTCTGCAATATTGCAGGTCATCTGCTGTAACTGCCATATTACAATGATTTATAACCATTTCCTGAATCTATGCAGTCATTCAGACACAATGAATTATGATATCATTGGTTTGTCATATAGAGTCTGAAGCACCTGGAACATTTTATTGTGTTTCTTCATAATTTCTGCCAAAATCTGATGGCCGGTTGCTCAAGGTAATCTATGGTCCTTATTTGACAACTTATACACACCTTATCACCACACTAGTTTAATGGAAACTGGATGATTCTGCTCTTTGGATATATCATATCATATTGTATCTTATCATATCAAATCATATATCATTTATTTTCCTTCCGTAGATCCGTACAGGATTACATAATCCACATGGATATGGAAATCATCATATTTGTTGTGATTAAGGGGTGACATCAACACAAGTGTGCGCAACAATCACATGGTTATTTAGTATGATAAATAAAATAGGACAATACAGAATGTTTAGTGTAATAAAATATAATAAGGATAAAAATAAATTTAAAGCAAATAAAAATAAAAATAAGATACAAATAAAAATAAAGATAGTGGGGTAAGTTAGAAGCAATTAGAGGTACTATTTATATAGGAAATTATCCTTTGTTACAGATGCTGTTTAGATATATACAAACATATTTATAATACAGATTTGTAATTAAAGAGAAGGAACATGTGTCCCAAAGCCCTTATGTGTCAGTTTGAACATAACTAAGGGCCTAGGTTACCTTACCTGTTAGAATCTCACTGTACCAAATTACATCTTGCATATTTCTGAAGTTAAGATGTGTTAAAAATTGGTATAAAAATATGAATAGGAAGAGAGAGATAAATAAAAAAAAAAAAGTGAAATCACATTAAATTAGTTTACTTTACCATACATCAGGATGGTCTTCAAACTGATTCCTGATGAACATCTCAAATTTATCTCGAGAACTATCAATGATGTTACCCCCAACTGACCACACACAAGCAAATATGAATGAATGACAGAGGAAAGATTTGAGAGGGGCTTTGACTTCCTTCACATCAACAGCACTGTGTAACTGCATTAAACTTTCCATCAATTTGCACATCATTGTCGCTTTGCTGACATCAACCTGAAATATGATAAAATTCTGGTTTTGAGAAAATCCAAATTAGAATTTCAGAAGGTAATAAAATGATGTGCATTGGGATGAGTTAATGGTAGACTGACAGTACTGAGCATATAAACTGAAATCTAATATAAACTAGTCATATTCAATCACCAAACTTAGAGTTAAACATTCAGTTTTCTAATTATTGTAATTCTCTAATATTTTGAATATAGTATACTGCAGTGGACTCTTTAACATCTCATGTTGAAAGAACATAAAACATAATCAAAGCTAACCTCAACGTCTGAAAGCACCTTTTCCTACCAAGCTTAACTGAGTAGGCCTCAACCTTACTATTTAGCATGAAGAAGTGGAAAAAATCAGAACCCAAAAGTGTGATTTATTAATCTGTTAGTTTGCATTAGTTATAACATCTTTTAATATGAGGCAGAGGACAATCTCATGAAGTAGATGATTCCAAATTTGTAACAGTGTTAGAAGAGAATATGACATACACAAAGAGTTTTGTTTGTGTGTGTTTGTGTTTGCATGTGTGTACATACTGTATATGTGTATACAGTCACGTATAGCTGACAAAGGGCAGTCCAGATGTGGAATAACAGCCCTTAAAAATAAAAAAAAACTGTTAAATTACATAGAAAATATTAAAATGGATCTTACAGATACAGAGTCATAATGCAGACTAGATTCCTCTGGCTCTTGGTCCAGTAGTAGGCTTTTGTAAACACAGTAATAATACCTTCACTTTCCATAAAAGGCAGTGACTTTCTTGGCCAAATAAGCAATAAATATCCTCTCATACAGAAATCTGCTATTCCATTAATTAACATTATGTCTATCATAAGATAAGCATACCTGATTAATAGCACAAACACAATTTTTTTTTACAAAGGCAAATGCTGCTTCCAAATATGTGCTGAAAAGATTTTCAATGTATTTAATACTGTCTTCTGGCAGAGTGACATCAAGTTTTGACAGCCAACTCTGGACATAGGGTAACCACTTGATTTCTTCAGGATCAACATATACCATGCCGCAACGGCTAACTGTGGCAGGTGACGCTTGTGCTAAATCTTGCACTTCGAATACCATACGCACATATGGAGTGAGTTTAATGAATTCTGAATTAGCCAAACTTAACATCTTGCTATCGTCCAGGACAGTATTCATATTTTCAATCCATGCAGCATCAACAGGACCATCACAGACAATCCAGTGATGCTCTTCAGTCTGACTCTGTTTATAAAGAAATAAAGATTAGTAACAGAGCACATGTAGAGTATCTTCACAAAAATGTTTATTTTAGTTTTTGAATTTTATTCTTTCAGAGGTCCATTTAATTATGATTTTTTTTTTTTATTTGTGTAGAGTTGGTTACAACCCATGCTTCACCAATAGGCATACCACGGGATATTTACAGAGGTTGAACAGAGATTAAAACTAATGTACCATATTGCCTTTGAGATTCTAGTCAATAATTTAGTCAGTATGTTGTTTTGGAGTTGTTACAGAGTTTGATTGCCTTTCAGTTGCTCTTGTAGAATGCAGAAGATGTTTCTGAGGAAGCTTGTGATGCCGACGGTATTTATGTGATACTTCAGAACCAGAGGTGGGGGAAGGGTTTGAAGTACTGTTGGACGCTCACTTGAGAATAGGCTTCATTCTGTCAAAAGATGGTGGGCTGTTTGTACAGGTCAAATGCTTCTAGGTGTTTGATTTCAATTTCCTGATTCATACACACAGAACTTAGTTATTATGTTTATAAACTTGCATGAAGTACATTGGGAGTTTATTTTTTAAAGCGTTATTTGGGAAGATGGCATCTTACGCTATAGAATTAAGGATGTGTATTGTAAAAACATTTTTTAAATAGTGGAAGTGTCAAAGAAGTATTTTATACCAAATAATGGGTAATGTAACATGTTCCAAACTTTCAAATGAGCATAATTCCTTCATTTTCAAGTGCTGGTAGGTCCTAGAATAATTCTCACAAGCCCCAACTGCAAAAAAAATATAAAATATTTTAATGTTTGTGATGCTTCTACAAGAAATCCCATAAGGAATTTGTTACAAAACTGTGAAGAAAAAGTTGTTCCAAACAGACACTCTCAAAGGTTTAATTACATTAAAATTTGCATATGTACAACAATATCCTTAATACCATATAACACAGTACCGATTTATTTAAATTTTCATACAAAATTTATTACAAAATTTCTTGAAGTAACATCATGAATGCTATAATTCTGTCAGAAATTTCTTTGCACTTGCACAATGCTTCCATACTTAAAAATGCCCTCATAATGAACACAATCTTGTCTCCAGTGCTGTGCTGTTAAGCATGAACTTCAAAATTTGAGATTTTCACAGCAATGTTGAAGGGACCCAAGTCCTCTGGGTTATGGCACCATGTCAATTGGTGATAGTTATCAGTGTTTATGATGAGTCTGTTGCCTTTATTGTCTGGGCCTAATGAACTCTTTGACAGCAAGCTCATCTAAAACCTAATTATTTACCAACTGATATGGTGTCATATCCAGAAACACCTGGATCTAGCATGGAGTGATTTGAAAGAATGATAACATTTGATGAACTTATAACAACTTAAGAGGAAGTGCTTGTGGCCTGAAACTCTATTACAATAGCCAGTGTCCCTGTCAAGATGCTGTGTTTCTACCAAATACAAGCACAAGTCATTTTACCATGTCAGCCAGCTTGCTTAGCCAACACATTTTAAGCAGCCTGACATCATGCAACACTATTGTCATTTTATATGTATTAAATGAATGAATGAATGAATGAAAAGCAGAGTCATAGTGAAATCTGCTTAACTCACAGCATGATTACTGTTACTTACCTGCACAGCTGTTCTCATCATAATCCCAAGCAGACCATCTTTCCACTCCAGAGTGAATGGATTCATTTCTCCATATAGTTCACCTAAAGTTACAGACTTTGGGTTTAAAACATAAGTTCTTACTGGTCTGTAGTAATCATCCTTAATCTTGTCATTATACAGTTTGGTTTGTGTATTTTTCAGCACCTGTGAACAATAAAATTTTCATCATGTTTGTAACCAGTGTAGTTTAAAAAGCATAATTCTTAAGGATAAATGTCATTAAAGATAACACTGCAAACATATTTTATATATGTCTGTGAAAGCAATGTACGTTGTGATATTCTTTATAAATCTTTCTTCATACATGAATTTTCATTGTTCTGGGCACACTCTTTTCAATACTCTGTGACATCAAATACTAATTTTTCTGCCACCTTTTTTAGAATAAAATTCATATTTTCCTTTACTTGACAGAATACTTGCTTCAAATTCAGCAAACCTCCTTCCCTTTCCTTGTATGCAAGTCATAACTGTCATGGCAAATTTGAATTAAAGGTAACACCAAATCCTCGGCAAGCAAATAGAGGAATACATAAATTATGCCATATAAATCAGTGTTTCTCTTGACAGCAGTGAACTGAAACTTGGCACATAACTGACAAAGAAAGCTGACTTTCTTCTCACTACTACCACATAGGAGCAACTGAGATCATAATACGGTGACATGTATCAATCTCGCAGAACATTGCACTTATGGATTTTAACGCCTTGTGTCAGCATTTAAATGGCCTGTTGCTACATGTGGAATGGCTATTTAAGTGGCCTGTTACTGCATGTGGAGTGACTCATTAAATGGTCTGTTGTTACATAGGGAGTGGAAATTTAAATGGCCAATTATTACAAGTGGATTGGGTATTTAAATTTGTATTACAACTTTTTCAACCTGCCATTTCCTTGGACAGTAAGCATCGACTACTTTACCTGTAATGGACCTCACCAAACATGTCCATGCAATGCATTAAGTACCAACTTTGGTATGTGGCATGCCATTGTGTTTTCAATATAAGATTAATATATTTCTATCAAGAATAGCCTGTTAATGGGTTTCTCATAAGCCAAAACATGTAATAATTTATTGTATAAAAAGTAATTTGTTTCTTCAATAAAAGGACTGGTGAAATGGGACTGAAATTCATTTAATCTTGCATTAAGCATTGTTAGAATACATATTTATTAAATTACACAATCATTAACACTTCATAGTTACTAACCATCTGTAGATGCTATTAATTGAGTATTAAGTTACTAAAACACTGTTAAACTTTATGATTACAGGAAACATGTCATATACATTAAAAAAATGTTGCTACTGTAAGTAATACAAAAGTCCTACTATGAACAGTCAATATTTGTATACTGTAACATACACATTAAATCAGTATGTTAGGTCATTCAGTACCAAGATCGAAGCAAAGTGTACATTCTCTGACTCTACATATCCGTCATTGAAAACACAGCCACTTCACTTGTTTTAAGACAGCAATACTAAAAAAATCCCAACATTTGACCCAGAAGCATAATTTTATAATTTTTGTGGACCACTATTTTTTCTAAAGGTTAGGTTATTGTTTTTTGTTGCAACTCAGAATAATTTAGTCAATTTTTAGATGTATTTTTTAAAACACATTGAGGTGGTCAAGGCTGTTTTTTTTCTGTTTCAGGCTATGGTGTGTCACACTAATCTAGAGGTAACACTTAAAGCAACTGCTACATAATGTATTTTGGTCCAGATCATTGTCTTCAGCCATATTTAATTTTCACATTATTTTGTGTTATGAGATGCTGTCAAGTGTTGCAGTACCCACAATCCATATCATATCATATCATATCATATCATATCATATCATATCATATCATATCATATCATATCATATCATATCATATCATATCATATCATATCACATCACATCATATATCATATCACATCACATCATATATCATATATCATATCACATCATACCATATCATACCATTTATTTTCCTTCTGTAAATCTGTACAGGATTACATAGTACATATGGATATGGAAATCATCATATTTATTGGGTTTAAGGGGTGACATCAACGCAAGTGTGTACAACAATCACATGGTTATTTAGTATGATAAATAAAATAGGACAATACAGATTGTTTAGTGTAATAAAATATAATAAGGATACAAATAAAAATTAAAAGTAAATGTAAAAGTAAAAATAAAAATAACAATTGTGGGGTAAGTTAGAAGCAATTACAGGTGCTCTTTAAGTAGGAAATTTTCCTTCGTTACAGACAGTGGTTGGATATATACTAACATATATATAATACAGACTTGTAAGTAAAGAGAAGGAACATTTGTCTCAAAGCCCTCATGTGTCAATTCAGATCACATGTCAAAATTTAACTTGGCATTCAAAATATTCATCCAGGGAATAAAAGGAATTTTCATGTAAGTATTTTTGCAACAATGCTTTAAATTTTTTTTTATTATCAAACTCTGTTTTATGTAAAAAGGAAGCATGTTAAACACCTTAACACCTACACAGTGTACTCCCTTCTGGTATTTTGTCGCATTTACAGAGGGGTGGTGTAAGTTTGCATGCTGTCTGGTGTTAATTTGGTGTATCTCGGAATTTACCTGGAATTGGTTTTTGTTTCTTATCATGAACAATAGAAGGGAAAGAAGGAAATCAGCACATATATGGCAATGGTGTTAGAAAGCATAAACTATCTCGTACATGGCAGGGAGGTCTGCAGGGTCTGCAGAAGATACCAGTGTCCTCTGTGACACTCACAAAATATTATAGTATTCTAGGTGGCCCATAAATCTACATAAATACAAGAAATTATACCTTCCAAACTGTTGTTTTTCCTCCACCAGTGGGGCCAACTAACATTACTCCATGGCGGACTAGCACTGTGTCATGCAACTGAATCGCTTTGGTTATCATTGAAGGTTCTGGTTGTAAAACATTTTGTTGCATAACTGTTACTATTGCCTCTTGCAACACTCCACATTCTTGCTTTGGTATCACAATTCCAGGAAAAAAATCATTCAAAATGTCCTGTAACAGCAATTTAATATCAGCAAGACAGGCAATGTACATATAAAGGTAACAATGAGGTGGGTTCATGTACCCCTTGTTCATGTGAAAATGCAATAACTATTAAATTTTATAAATGTGACTGTATTCTTGCCACAGTTATCCAGCATGTAAAAAATCACATCTTTTCCATGCCATACAATATTGTCATCTGTGGCGTGTTTGGCTTTACCATATTTTTCTACATTATCTCATAAACAGTGGTGACAATTATTATACATAAAATGCGTACTTTGATTTTACCTAAATTTTGTCTGAAACATTTCTTATTCTAAGAAGAATTTAACAAGATATTATCATAAATATACATAGGTCTTCAAGTACAGTAACCATTATTCTTGACAGATTTTAATCAAACTTGAATATTCTCGATAGGTAAGTGGCTTTTAGAACATCCAAAATATATGAAAGCTATAGAAGAGTGAACCAACTTGTGAATTAAAGTTGGAAATAAAGAAGTGTACATTACTGTCACGAAAAGGTAAAGTTGTCCCTGTGCTTAATTAGTGCCCATGGCATGAAGAATTACAGAAGGTGAAGGTAGAGCTCAAATGAAAGAGAGTGGTCAGTGTCACACTCCAGTCACTTTACCCTCCAGGAAAAAGCCCCCCGTGACCACTGGAAATGAGCCTGGGCGAGCCATGCAGACAATCTGAACACTGTTGAGAAGACAAAGATTTTGTCTGTACTGTGAAATGAACTCCATTTCCTTAGTCATTCATTCCATAGCCTAGTTACCATATTACGTTAGCTACCCCAGCTACTGCAACTTTGTCACATACTTTGTAAATCAGAATGTACTTAGTCAGTGAGTATCCTTCTAATATGGGAACACTTAGTTATGATAGTTCAGAATTAAATTTATGAAAACTATATGAGTCACCTCCTGGCCAAGTTACAATGTAGGAAGTAGTAAATAAACCATTCATACCTGAAAAAGATTTGAATCTTGAGCCAGGAACTTCGGCAAGTTGCTGTCATGCAATGCTTGTATAATGATTATGTCCTCACTTAACTTGGGATTTTTATATTTCAGAGAACATGCCATAACCAGTACACTCTTCATAGCTCTGGGTAGAAGAAAAGTTAGATCAATAATACAAAATGTTTCTCAGACACAACGTAAAGAAATGCAATGTCATTGTATAAGTACAGAATCAAATCCAATGTTCTCATGGCAATGAATGTTTTAATTACGATCTTCTGGCACATGATGTTGCATAGTTTGGAAGGTTAGGTACAAGTACATTGAAGGAATCTGGTGCTTCCATCTACTTCTTCCCTAAAGATGGAGGCAGCATGTTCCTAAAAATGTTGGTACAGCACAACTGCAATAAAATGACACACAGAAATGCAATGGAAGAAAACTGGTAGGGAAACAGGAGAATGGAGTGAGTAGTCTTTAACCTCCACATGTATGAGGGTGAAAGCCTCCCCAAGACTCATGCTGTAAGCTGATGTGCACACCTTAGTTGGCTATAGCCAATAGAATGGTCACCACTTCCAAAATACACAGACTTGTCCATTCAGATGAAAGATGAAAACCAGTTTCTGTGCATGTGTCATCACACATATCACATCATAATCTACCTATTGACCAGACTACACAGTGTTGTATCTTAGAAAACTGTAATCTTAGGTATGGAATGCATGCACAGATGTGTAATAAAATTAGAATAAGGTTTATAAAAAACTGAGGGTTTGTGACTTGCACAGTTTTCCCCCTGTAATCATAAGTTCACCATAACCATCAGCTATTCCATTGTGTTGAATTATAAAATAAACAACAAATGGTTTATTTGTTTTTTATTTATTTGTTTATTTACTATGTTTAACCTTTAGTTTATAGCCTCTTAAATGCCAATTTTCTACTGTGGCCAGAGAACTATTCAATTTAAATGTCCCTTGTGGGGCAGTGCTTTCCCAATCAGATGTCAATGCTGTCCCATTCATCCATTAAAGTTTGATTATCTTATTCAGTATAATGACTATTACTTCCATAAAGAATATAAATACAAACCTCATGCCAAAATCATAGTGATTTTGTTGTGACAGCAGTTCACTGCATAATTGATACAGCTGAGTCATCTTATTAGCCAGGATTTTAGAGGATTCAAAACCTTCTGAATATAATGTCACTTCTGCTATCAATGCTGAAACAGAGCAGCCAGTAAATATAACTCACAAACTAAATCCCTGACTTCCTTACTCTGTATACTTTGCCACAAGACAGTATACTTTTGGAAGGATGATGAAAGCCCGTAATATCACAGATGAACTGAGCAATGCTGCAATGCAACCATTCAAACTTTGGATAAAATATGATAAGATACAGATACATTCAGTCAACAGCTCATAGAATTACATTCTGATGCTGTATTGTAGTACTGGGCAGCAAAAACTGCAACCAAAGAATGAAACAAATGATCATGTGTTACAGCATGGAATAAAAGAAAAATATTGAAAAACTACAACACAAAGAAAAAAGACATATAGAAAGACAGTAAAAATATACTGTTCCCTATATATTGGACAAAATAATTCTAATATTGAGAATTATTATGATGATGTGTGCAGGATATAGGTAAAAAATATTCTAAGAAGCTTTCGATATTGATACAATTAACTTTTATCATTGAGCATTCTGAATTCTTGTCCTATATTTTTTACAGCTGGACCTACTGACAATTAATCTGTACACAGAACTTTCACAAAGAGAACCAGAAATGATGAGAGACTTTAGCATTTACAATTGTTAATTCAGTAGCACACCACATTCAAGAAATCTTACCAAAATCTGGTACCATCATAGATATTGGTCGAAATAAACCTTTCAAATTGTCAGGAAGTTCTGTTCTTCCAGCATATCCAGGGTTCATTGTGATGAAAACTGCACATTGCTGAACCAGTTTAATCTCTTGTCCTTCAAACATAAACCTGGGTAACACAGGAGTATAAAATTATGTCACTTATCATGTATTGTAGTAGCTCACCTTACAGAGTGGATCCTGGTTATCACAAATACATAAAAGAACTTCCCAGCAGAAGTCATAAAGCCTAAGTCTGTGTTGCATAGTATTCTAGTCTTACCTGTCGATTGCTATTGTTATTACTGTTATTTAATTTATCTCAAAGGTATCGAATATTCCTGGGCCAAATATGTCAAATATAACTGCCAAGTTTCACACAATCACCATGTCTGTAACTATCAACTTAGAAGCAACATTTCACATTAAATGTTAAGGTAATATTATTACCTGCTTCCACAGTAAATTTCAGAAGCATAGCCCCAGTGTATCATTAATTACCACCATCACACCTACAGTTAAAGGAGATTTACAAAGGTGCATATATCTTTCATATTTAACAAATATATCTTGTCAGGAGTTGTAGACTGTGTTTGAAATGTGATGGCACATGTGTAGAAACCAGATTTTGTCTTTAGGCAAAACGGATGAGTCCGTTTAAATCGGCAGGGGCGTCAGTTCAATCAACTGCTGGCAGCCGAGGTGTGCGCATCAGCGGTGGTAATGCTGGATACACCATGATCCGAGGTGGTGTGAAGGGTACTGGCTACACACTCCATTCGCCAGTTTCCCTAAACTTCCTCTCCTGTGTGTCACCATGTGCCATCACGTTTCAACTGGACTCTACACTTCTTTAAGATGTTACAGGATTATTTGTACATAAAAAATCTGTGCATCTGCCACAATGTTATAACTCATTGTATAACATAAAAAAGTAAAGAATGAGAGTGGATGACCTCCTTTGGCATAATGCTCACAACAAGTTTCATTAAAAATGTTTACACTGGTTCAAAGAAGGACAGTGTCTGTGGGAGAAGGGCAGTGTTGTTGACACAAAGTAAGCTAGAAAGAAGTCTTGACAATAGTGTCATACCTACTGGATCACATACATTACACATTAATGAGCAGCAACAACAAATATTATGAAATCATCAATTCTACACAGTAATACGTTATTCATTACCGTGAAAGTTTAGCTGCCTTAGCCTTTCTAATTGTTAAGAGTTGTTGAGCTATAACAGATAACACTTCAATATCAATTCTGTTGAATTCGTCAAAACAGCACCAGGTTCCAGACTGTGCCAAACCAGAGAAAAAGCGACCCATCATCTGCCAAATGCAAAGAAGCTGAAGTCAGTACTCTGTAAACATAAGCTTGTAGTACATTAGTTACCTGCATATAAGAAGAGATTTTCTTTTGTAATTCATCATCTGATAAATGGGGGGATGGGGGTTTTGGATTAGCCTTAACATCACACACAAAGTTCATGTTCTCTATTGACAATTTCCTGCACCTGAAGGTTCTGGAAAAAGGGGCAGGGGCATCACCCTATATTCTAGTAGCTAAATGCATTATGTTCCTGATGTAATGGTTAGCAAAGTATCTAAATTTGGGCTGTGTGGCGTATCAGAGCCACGTTTCTCTGAGACACAGAAAAGTTGATTTCAGCTTTGAAAGCTTATTTCATATGACCTTTTTCCTGTGCTTTCCTTTCATGTTACAGGCAATGAAGGATGCTCTGGCTTCACACACTCACTTCAAAGTTGTGTGAAGTATGCCAGTATTGATATTTTTTAAATGGAGAAGCTGCAGACTCTCCTTAAAAATTAAGGAAATCAGATCACAGCATTCTTCTTCACCTGTCACCTACAAAATGGCAGACCCTAGCAGTAACTATGCTATTATCAGCACAGCACAAAAGAAGTGTGAATGGCATGAAAGTGAGTCTCTCTGAGTTGTGCAGACAAGATAAAAAAATATGACCTGAAATTTCTGAAAGTAAGGCCAATGAAGAAAAGAGGTGAATGGGCGAATACTAAAAAGACAGATCTTTATGAAATGGGTTGCGATAAAAGTGTACTGTGCTGGGTTGTCTCTATATAGGACACAGTTTAAGACTGTTATTTTAGCAGCATTAAACCTTAAATCATTCCATAAAGTTTGTTCATTAATTACTGCATGCTGTTTGCACACAATTTTGCAATAACAAATATACATGTGGACCTCTCACTATTCAACATTATTGATACAGTGTACCATTTTTATAGGTATGAATTCACATAAGCTATTGTACCTTGTAAACCAGCCCTTGACAGCAATTAAATACAACACAATGAGCGGCCAGGGATTTGGCCAAATCCTTTGTGGTTTCTGTTTTGCCTGTTCCTGCTGGACCTGCCAGGGCTCCTCCTAAAGAGTAAAATTATTATATTTTATCAGGGCCTTACCATTTCTATTTTTTTGTCAGGCTCAAATATGACTCGATGTTCACATGTCAGTATTAAGATATCTTCAGGGGTGTGATACCATGCAGTTTGGTATACAGGTGGGAGGACCTGCTATCTCAACATGTGGGCTTGATACATTCCTTTGAAACATCTGTACCTGCCTATGAAACTACATGATGTCACATCCCACAAGGCTATAATATTAAAAACATAAAATTTACACACAAACAAAATCATGAACAGTCATAATATGAATATATGTAATAATCATTTGAAACCGTTTCAAACTGTATCTGGAAACAACAATAATATACAGAATAAACATGTTCATGATGTATACGAGAAGGTAACACATTCTGGAGACAATCTTCAATTCAGAAACTGTTATCATATGGGTTATATTTTCCAAAATGCAAAGCTGTGTAAAGAGAGATGTTCAAATGAAACCCGTATGAAGATTATTCTTTATGAAGATTATTCTTCATAAAGGAGCACAGGATGCTAAAATTAATCAGCATAGGCGCTGAAGCCTAGCAGATGCATTAACTGGTGTGTTAATGGGAAGCCAGCCTCAGTGCCTATGGTAAAATTTTCAATGGCCCCTACTCCTTTGCCCAGAATAGTCCCCAAATGGATTCACTTCGAGTTAAATAACTCATTAGAGAATAACCCCTCTTTGAGGCACTAATAGTTGCTCAGCCCCTCAAGAAATTCCCCACTTTTAATTGAAAACAAAGGCTCATTACTGTCCTCACAAGAGAATGCCCCTGGTCCCTATCCTGAGCCAGATGAGTCCAATCCATACATTCTCATGCTATTTCCTTAAGATCCAGCTTAATACTATCCTCTCATCTATGTCTAGGTCATCTAAGCGGTCTCTTTCTTACCTTCAACTTCCTCACCAAAACCCTATATGCATTTATTTTCTCCTCCACACATATCATATGGGACACCCACTTCACCCCCCTTGATACGATCACCCAAATAATATATAGTAAGGGTAAGTAGTTTAAGGTTAATTTTACAAGTTAGGATATGCCAACAGTCCACAGTGAATCAACAGAAGACTAACTTACCCAGATTCATTTGAAGAGCACCCATTAGGCAGAGACAGCACTTGTCTGTCAGTGGTGTAATAACAAGTCGAGGAGATGCACCAAGGTATTCATAACCATACACAAGTGCTGTGCTGGACATTCGTGCAACACAGTTGCTAATATCTTCATCCCAATAATATCTCAATTGTTTCAACCACTCAAAGCTTGTGCTGTAACATTAACAGCAGAACAACAAGATTATAAATACTGCAGAAAGGTAAAGTTTTTCTGTCCACACCATGCAGGCATATAGGGGGTGCAGCAGTATAGATCCACTCATCCTTATAATCAGCACTATTTGGAGGCGAGTGGTTATCTTTATGACACAGCTGCTTTACCCCTGGGAAAGAGCTCTCATACCAATTGAACAGAAAAGTGGATGGGCCCCAAAGCTGGTCTCCAGGCTCTGGTAAGGAGAAATGTCAATTCACCCTTCTGGGATTCAAAATCCAGATTGTCCGGTGTGTAGTCCAGTCACTATACCAACTAAGCTACCCTGGCTCCCACTATAAATACTGAATAAGGTATAAATATGTCACTATCAGACAGGGCTGCCAATCTCTCCCAGTAACATAATGAGTGTTAATCTAAAGTGAAGAATAAAACATGTCTAATAAACCCCATGCAGCTACTGCTAAGAAGATGAAAGTCACAGAGTTGATAAAAAAAAAGCATACCTCATATGTGTCTGAAAGTTTCATTACCCATCACTGGACCCCACTAAGAGCCATCTGAACCAATGCTGTGTCTACTTGTTTACTGTTGGTTGATTTAGTGATGCTTTAAAATAGCAGAGCATATATTACTGAATAATCGTGCTCACTGGAATCTATTAAGTAGCACCTGTGTCTCTCTTCATAGCTTTCTTGTTCCTGCCCAGTAAATTACCACATGCAACAAGGCATAAAACAGATCTAACATCTTATGTGTATTATTTGTCAGCACAAAATACACTAGTCCTTCTAGAACTTCAGAATGCAGAAGAAATAATGGTTGCCCACTGTTGTACAGTGAAAACAAACTGCTTATATCACTTCAACTATAGGAATTATATATTGTGATGCAAATATATTAAGAATAGTTTTCTAAAATGGAAAACAAAGGTAGAAAGTCATAAGACCACACTAAAAATGAAACTTCCTTTACCCTTACAATAGTTAAAATGTCAGGTCCTATATAGAAACCAATATTGTCACTTCTTCTTACCATAAGCACTACTTGAAATGAGACAGAATATCATCCTACTGCTGTTCTGAACAAGAATAATTCTACAAGGACATTATTTTATAAAACTGACATCATTAATTCACTCAGTTTTGCATGGCAGCAGGCAGTGCTGTGCTCATTCCTTTTCCAATTTACTCTAAGTCATGGTCCATGAGTTTTAGTTAATTGCACTGCAGTTAACGTTAGGTCTTTACTTATGATGCATAAAGGTGCTCGAAATGTTTTCCTTCAGCTCACAGACAGCATCACAATAACAAGTAACTTCTGCACTGCATATCAATGTCTTATAAATTCAACCAGCCAATTTGAGAGGACTACTAACAGTTTCCACTTGAAATAATGTCCATATTTTTTATATAGTTACATGCGACTGATCTATACTGATGTAGTGCAACACCATCTAGCCTCCTTTACAGTAAACGGTAATGCCTTGCCACTACAGCCTTGGTCTTTGTCAACAAATAGCCCCAGTCATTCCAACCATCAATACTTGTTGGAGATAAGTTGTTAGTACTAAGCTCCACAAGTTTATGCCCAAATAAAAGCTCCCAGTACCCAGCAGATAAGAGGCATCTGGCTACTACCTTATTCATAATTCAAGGTCAAGCAAAACACTCATAACATACTCATGCATGTAGAAACATATTTTCCTGCTTTGTAACAAATTATTTTACACTTGGTACAAACTCAGCATTTAAATGTATCATAAGATAAACTTTTATACCTGCTGCTATGTGACACTGTGTTATTTGGTCAGTGGTTCCTGACGTTTTGAAGGATCACAGTGCCTTCATATTCATGGGTAAATAATCTCAGACAATGAAATTTTCTTGGGCAGACAGCTGAATCCCCATCTTCACCACCAGCAACACCCTGTAGTTGGGGACGAAGTCAGTCACTGAAATGTCAGAAAAACTTCACATCTTGACACAGCTGTCTGCCCGAGAAGATTACGTTGATTTCTGTCACCGTGAAAGCTTCAAGACTTATATAATCTCAGATGATTTATTCTTGAAGATGAAGGCAACACAGTCCATCAAAATGTCTAGAAGTACCCACCCAATGACACAGTGTCACGCCTGAGAAGAAATGAACCCTCAGACATATTGTTGTAAAAAACCTCTAATCTCACAGCATACTGTAAGACAGTTACCTCTTAGTAACCTTTCCAATTACCAGATTTCTAACAGTGTCTCGAGCATGAACTTCTACAGTAATGAGTGAACATAAAATCATTCGTTGCAACTTGCTAAGATTACCATGGATCATTGCAGCCAGGTTATTCATCTCCTAAAATTTAAAAGGAAAAAAAAAAGATGAGTAAGTATGACACAGTTTCATTGCTGTAACTTTAAAAGCACCCACAGGTCCAGATTCACAACAAACGTTGTTCCTTCTCTCATAATGAATGTTATAATTACAGTTTTAAAACACAAATTTTGGTGAATGAAAATTATGTTTTCCTCAATGCAAGTTTCTGGAAGAATAATCACAACTAATACCAACCATTTTAATAGTTTTGTTGCAATGTCTATGTGATGTATCATGCGCAGAAGAGAAGCAGTTAATAATTAATATCTGCTAAGTGACCATATTTAAAGATCTTATTACAAAGAAACTCTTATGAGTACAAAATTATAACAACATGCAAAATGAAATAAAGTGAAATGCCAACTTGATGCAAATAGGTAATTTTATTGATGTGTTCTTAGCTAAGAATACATCAATAGAATTACCTAGTTGCATCAAGTTGGCATTTCACTTTATTTCATGAGGAAGATGCACGGTCAAACAACCCTCAAACATGCAAAATGTTACCTTAGTAAAGTTTGCATTACATAAGGGGCTGACTTACTTCAAAAAATGTATCTTCAAATTCTTTCATAAGTTTCTCAATATTGTGACTGTCAGAAGCAAATATTCTGTGAATACTTTGAGCCCACACTATCTGGGAAACAGTTATTATAATCTGAAAAAAGACAAAAATGTAACTGAGTCATAGAACAAGATTCTGAAAAACTTGAAGTTGAAATATACTTCCCCATTGTTTGTGTCTGGTGGTGCGTTTTCAATGTATTCATGTCTGAGAAATACAATTTTGTTGTATGGTAATCTTTAAAAAAACTGTCCAGCTTGATTTCATGCAGTATTAGTGCATGGCTTGTAATGGTATAAATTATTCAAAAAGGTAAAAGTGAAATGCAGCATCATAAAACAGCCATTAAAAATTCGTATTATTATACACACTTTTAATTATCCACTTTGTAGACCTACACAGAACACACTAGTACAAGAATACTGGGTCCAAGAGAAGGAAACAAGAAAAATTCATGTGCCCACAAAAAGAATAAAGATGGTATCTGCTATCATCAAGCATCAGACAGATATGGTAACAATGGCAAAATAACGCTAAAATGACTAACTTAACTTTGTCAGAGTCACTAATTACATAGGTACCTTCTTCTTTTTAAGTGATCATATATATCGCATGCTTTCAAAGTAAAATACTTGCACTATGGATGTAGCACAACTCAGGTGGTTAGTTGCTGGCTTCATACCACATAGTCTCAAGTTCAGTCCAGGGTTACTTCATTTGAGAGTTGTGGTGGAGCCAATGACAACAGAGCAGGTTTTTATCTGAACTCCTCTCTTTCTCCACCATTACTTTGTACCCACCTAGCAGCAATCATTGAGGTGTGCTATAGTCCTGATCAGGCAGTACATGGGTGGATGCACGATAAGCAAGTAATACTTGGACTAGATTTTATAAGTACATACCTGAGAAGGATGTGACAGTACCCAACTCTTGTGAGGTTGTTGGTCATAATCAGTGATTGCTTTCAACATTAGTTTCTTCAAGGACAAAAACATTGAGTTTTCCACATTACGAAGCCAATCTTCAATATTACCATGTGCCTTCAAACCCTACAAATATTAATTCAGTATGATTAGTCACTAATGTACTTTCTCTTTCTTTCCCCTAGGGAAACTTCTTAGATATTCATCCAAAGTGTATGTATGGTAAGTCACATCCACAGCTAAATTTTCAAATCTGGGGGGTTCAAGGTGATGAGTGGGAGGCCAGCAGTGATACAAAATGTGAACATACATCCAAACCAGCCATAAAAAACCCCTCTGTGTTAATGGATCACTCGGTCTTATGAGTGAGACTTCATGCACCCCTTTCCAAAATTACGTAATTTTCAAAGAAATTTCATAACATTATGATATTCTGTGAACACAAAGATATACAAAGACATTTCCATTGTAAATGAACTTCATTTACACCTAGTCCATGTACATAAAAATTTGTGCAAAAGAAAGTCACAGACATTTTAGGCCCTTTTGACCTTTGACTGACAATATACATAATATAGCTTGCATACCCCTTCACACCTCACACACAGTACCTTCAGTTTAGAACTGCTAAGCTATACCCACGGTATGGTTCAAACACTAATTCAATTTAACAGAAGAAACTTTTGTTTGGTATGTGGTTTGAAAGAGAGAAGAGAATGTTTCACCAAAAATATACTACTTTATTGACACTCATTAGCTTTTGTTAGAGCAAATTTTGCATGTCTTATAGCATAGATTCTAAAATTATTAACACAAAACATGCAACAGAATCTATATTCACATCAAAACCATCATGCTTTTTTAATTTATTATAATCAGTAACACAGAATGTCTAAAGCTTACATACCAGTTTGCTTAATTCATTGTGAAACTGTGTAATTTCCTTAGTTTTCAGACACAAAATATTCTCTAACATTTTATACAAATAAAAGTCGAAGCTTGTACGGCAAATATGTGCATCATAATCTTCTCAGGTGATCAGCTGCATCATAGCCAAGTTAAAAATGACATTCTGAAAATTGCCCTTTCACTGTCACCACTTTAATGTTGCTGCTGATGATGATGATGACTTCAGTGCATTTTAGAGAATTCAGTGATCTGTATTGGACAGATTTTCAAACATTCCTTTTGATTTTCTTCTGAGTTGTGATGGAATGCAGTTTTAGCATTTGAAACCAAAGTTTTGGAAAAATATGCTGCCTCCATCTTCAAGGTCAACAGATGTATACTACAGACATGACAGATTGTGCAGGCAGCTGACATGGAAGTTACACAAGAGGATGCAATGAAATAGAATTCATTCTGGATAAAATGCACTAATGAACAGAAAATAAAACTGTCTAAATCACGTGGTATACTCTCACGTTCCTACCTACCCACAGGGCTAATTGGCATCACAATAAAAAAAACCGATGCATGAATTTCATGTTGTGCCTACCTTTCTTAGGCATACTTTCTCTCCTTCTGGTGAAACCATAGCAATAATATCAGAGGTCAGGATATCTAAACCTCTTGAAGTTCCAGACACAGCTACTGTAGCATCTTCTTCAACCCCCTCTCCTCGATCACCTTGCAGTCCTCCTGATCCTTCCTGCTCTCCCACTGAAGGTCTTCCAAACTCCAGTTTTTCAATGGCATCAAAACATCTATGGAGATAAGGCTGCACAGCATGGGGATTTCTTGCCTGAACAAAGTTCATCAAACCAGATAAAGTGGAAAGAAAACATTTTGAACACAGTATAAACCTAGGCAGTACATATTTCCTTCCTGCAGTCACAAATGAGGCTGCTGATCTACCTATGAAATGAAGCAAAGAGACATTATATGAATGAATGAATTAATTCATTAATGTACAATGTGCAGGTAAGCCTTTCCATGATCTACCTCCATACCTAATTACACATGCCTAGTAACAATAGTTTATTAGTTGTTGAAACCGAACCAAAAGGTACCCAATCATTGCACAGCTGCATTTTATATACCTTCAGAATGAGGGAGGGGGGGGGGGGGGGGAAAAAATAAAAAATAAAAAAAAAAAGTGGCGCAAACAACACATCCCAAAAAAAACCAAAAAAAGAAAGCAGAAAAGAGAATAAGACAAAACAGATTCAAAATTTTAAAC
>Ga0123354_10000593_pt1 | contig 37602 bp, 30 predicted proteins | sample TergutLab28metaG_2_FD_97872 | JGI IMG/M metagenome (GOLD analysis project Ga0123354, IMG submission 97872) | Labiotermes labralis P4 segment gut microbial communities from Petit-Saut dam, French Guiana - Lab288 P4 | ecosystem: Host-associated > Arthropoda: Insects > Digestive system > Gut ... | reverse complement strand
TTTTTTATAAAGAGAAAAATTTTAGGAAAGAAAAGGAAGAGCAAACCACAACCCTTTTTTTTTTCCCTCCCCCCCCCCCCCCCAAATCATGCTGTTTATGAGATAACATGGAAAAATGTGGTGGAGCCTAATAGTCCACAGATGACCGTGTAACACAGCACACACACACACACACACACACACACACACATGCACAGAATATGTAATACTAATTTTGCATGGCAACAGTGGTTACACAAACACACCTCAGCACTACATTTATGGCCTGTCTTATAGTTTTAAAATAATAGTAAGAACTTGTAGGTTGCACAGCAGATAATTTAAAGAAAGGGTAAAATCTCTTCCACATCAAATACAGATGTTGTGTGTGTTTAGCAATATGTCTGAAAAATTTTGGTCTGATGCTTTAAGAATCGGCTGGGCCCAGCTGTAGGGTTTTGTATTGTCATTGATGTACTTAATGTGCATGTGTTTATATGGTTGTGTGCATGTGAGTAAGTCCTTTTGCAATTGATTAATGAGATATGTTGTTCACCCATAGAAGACGTAGTTACTCTGAGATAGTATTGAACTGAACCTGTACAGAAGTTTATCTGTCAGAGACTTGAATTTTTATTTGGCCTTTTCCACTGTAATGGTTGTTACAACAAAGTAAGTTTGGGCTGATTACCCATAATCAGGTCTACATAGCATAGGGTACAAAATAAGGCAGCAGGAAATCATAATGAACAGAACTTCAAGAAACAGTGTTCCTACTACTACTACTGCTGCTGCTGCTACTTACTACTACTACTACTAAAATAATAATAATAATAATAATAATCAATAAAATTTGTGATATCTGGCAACTCAATGACCAAAACTTTGCTAAATATTGTAATTTTCCAGATATTGTGTATCTTATTGTTCCTAGCAACATCAAGGACACACACAACCATTAATTTATTACTTGATATCCTCTCCTGTTTTCACCTGCTGCACTTCCTAGTCCCTTTTTATCACTACTTATGTGATAGACTGTATGTATAATCTAAAACAAGGCACAACTAATTATTAGTTGAACTCTGAGAATCAGTGCCAGGCATTCTGCCATTTGATAGAATGGTGAAATATAATGTGCCAGTTAGACAGTTTTGAGTTTTTTGAGCTATGGTTCATCTGGTGTCATATGTTGCAGCTTTTACACTATGGTTACATTAATCTATGGTAGGTTGTATAGTAGTTAACACTTTAAGAAAACTACCTCTAACCCAACAAACTAGGCAATGTAGTACAAATAACATAGCCATCAGAAAGATTTTCCCAATGGTGACAGTATATAGAATAGCAAAACCTTTATTTAAGAAGGATAAATAAAAGTATTTAACAAATACATGGGTGTAGATGTACTGTGAATAACATGCTGTTACTTGCCAGATGTATAAATTCACCTACACAACAATAATACTAGAATATAATATTTATCAACATGTGCTTCCTGTATACCACACATCACCACAAACTATAGGAATTCTCTAGGAAAAAATGTGATTTAATTCTGAAACTTCTTAATGCTGATATAAAAATTCTAACGTTATAGCTAATATGTCACATTTTAGTAATATCTGAGCTAGTAATAACAGAATAACAAGCAGCGTGTGCTGTATAAATTGTAAGATTGAGATTGCATTCAATTTAACACTTATTTTAATGCAATTGTATTGCACTCTTTATGATACCAGATGTCCGGAAGAAGGCCATGAGTGGTTGAAAAATGTTGACTTATTGATATGACTAATGAACATTAATATTACATGACTTATGTTTTACATTGTACGTCTGATTGGTCTGTTGGTGTTTGCTCAATTTCCAGCAAGTTGAACGTCGAAATGGTTGGATTAATGTTGGAGATCTCCAGGGTGCTGTTCATTTCAAGATTGTCAAGTATGAACGGATCAAATTTCTTGTTATTGCTCTCAAAGACAGCATCGAGATCTATGCCTGGGCACCAAAACCTTATCATAAGTTTATGGCTTTCAAGGTAAGAAAACTGGAAACTCAGCTATTCGCGTTATTTGTATACATCAGCTGTCCACCACATGAATAAGCAGATGGATTTGAAAGAAGTTTTTTGGGTTTCCTGTTTTGATTTATTTACAACAGTATCAGCTTTTAAAGGCATTTACATCTCTGTTCTTTAGATTACCAAGTCTGTGTGTAGTTATATCTTATATTGTTTTGAGATAATTGCTTTGATAATAACTGTGCTCTAAGACAGGATTTGAAACATTCAATTTCATATATAATATCTAGTTTTGGGATTAATTTTTCATGTTTTTATAATATCTGTGCCTTAAGAATGAACTTTAAGGTATTTTGAGTTATTCATTCTATATAAATATGACCTGACAACTAAAGCCTTACAATCATTTTCCTGGGAGTCATAGTTTTTAAAAACTAGTTCCCTTTATCACCCTTTAGTTACAAAGTGTGGAATGCCACCTTCTTACTGCACTGACTTTTCTAATTTATGCAGTACTGCTATATGTACACACATACATGTAAGGTAAATTGTATTGGCAGGCCTGCCATGTGGCTCGTTCTGCCTAGTTGAGTATATATAATTCCTGAAATATGTGTTCACAGTGCATCAAGTGAACTGCCTTTATATAATTAGAGGAGTATAATAAGTGTAGTACATTAAAACTCATGTAAATTGATGAGCTATCTGAAAAGACATATGAATTAATTAGAATTAAATGAATCTCTAATTTGAGGCAGTACACAGGTGCCAGGATGTTAATTCAATATGAAAATGTATTGAGTGTTCAGTATGCCAAATTATAACCTTTTCAACCACAAGGAAGGTTGTTGGCTTTAAATGAACTGATGCATGTTGAAGGAGCGTGCAGTGGCTGTGTAAGATTTTGCAAGGAGCTTAGTTGGTTTACATGTTTGTAAAAGAAAACATTGTTTTGTTTGTTGTGTAAAATTTTGTATCCATTTGTTATATCACCCCTGCATGCTACATTTTTTAACCATCTCATCCCCCTTAATTTAATCATCTTAATGATATTTGTTGAAGGCTGAAAACCTGAAGCTTCTTATTGTGCATTTTTCTTCATCCTCCTGTAACTTCCTTGTTTATGTACTCATATAAGAAACATATATTGAAACCCTCTCTAAGATGTTTTTGGGAAAATTATACATATTGGGGTTATTAAGAGTGAAAATGACTAAAATGGTAAGCCTGAAAACATGTTTGTTTGTAATTCCATATTACAATTTTTATTTGCTTTATTAAAATATTGTACCATATAGTATTGCGTTTAAGTGATACATTTTTACCATCAAGTAAAACTTATTATCTTCAGTGACTTTCATACATTATTGAATACAAGACTTTTTTTTTACAAGCACAGGTCATAGATGAGCCAATTTTTTGCCATTCTGTACCATTCCATAAGTACAGGGTTGGGCAATGAAACGGGAAAAAAGTAAGGGGAGGTTGGGCTCACTGTAGTAGAGTGGGGAGGTGGGGAACGAGCCTCTCCCCTTCTTTAGCTCCTACCATTTAGTAGCAATGCAGCAGTGGACGGGTGAGGAGCTTACTTTCACCGTTAAGGCTTATTATCAAAATGGAGAGAGTTTGGTGCGGGCTCGGCGCGCATTCAGCACTCATTTCAATGTTCCGCGTAACCGACCGGTTCCATCAAACCATGCGATAAACACATGGGTAGACAACTTTGAAGTGAGTGGATCAACCTTTAAAAAAAGAGGTGGCAGTCAAAAAACTGTGCGAACTCCAGAGAACATTGAGAGGGTTAGAGAGGCATTTGAGAGAAGTCCGAAACTGAAGCCATCTTGAGGGCGTTCATTTCAAAACATAAATTTTCAAACTGGCATAAAACAAAATGGCTATTCATATGCTTTTCATTTATGGCCAATAAATAGATAAACAATTCACGTGTCGATTTTTTTTAATGTTTTGTAATTTTCCCGTTTCATTGCCCAACCCTGTATCTATTTTACTTTCCCATGTTCTGCTCTTGTCATTTTGTTTCTGACTCATGTGTTCTTGTAGACTTTGAGAATTGTGTCTCAGTTTGGCATAACTGTTATTTAATGTTGATACAGAAATGCCAAACTCTTCAACAGTTTTTCTGCAAGGAACATTTGAAGTATTATCCATCTTGTGTATATCATCCATCAGTTCATGAATTGCCTGCAGCTTATGGTTTATGGTTTGTAATGTGATAGCCATGCTGAGCTTGTCTTGAATAGTCACTATACTTGATGCGAACTGTACACACGCATGCAGCATGAAGTGAACACAAATTACACATGATATTGCAGACTGAGTACTTCGGATTATTGAAATTAAAATAAAACTGTGACACAGTCATAATACACTGTATTAAATTCATGGTTTTTTACCTTGTAGATTGCTCGTACACCATGAGGTTGAGTCTCACAGATTTTAAGTTATGATATAGTATCAGTGTTTTGGACTTGAATTCCCTTGTTAGTTTGTGCTGTAGCATGAACATTGTTTATACAAGGTTGCACAAGTTTTGTCACAATTATTTATTGTAGTTCTCAGACACTAACAGGCTTCACAAACAGTCTGTTCATAACCAGTATGTTAGATGACATGCTTCACAAGTAGACCATATATGTTACACTGTGTGAAACACATGTATGTGGAAGTAAACTTGGAGATTAACCTTTAGGACTGAGCATGTGATTTGTTACTGTATGTGTGAAACAAATGAGAAGTCTGGGGAATTATTCAGGATTTTGGTGTGAAATCATATTGAAAGGGGTGAATATTCTTTGCATCATGAACTTCTTGTGCTTTGCAAGTGGAAAATCTTTTTGAGCATGAAACGTATTACAGGGGCAGTGTCAATCGTGGTAAAATGTTGGTACTAAATTATTCTGATGTTATAAACAGTGTCTTCATAAATGGGTTCCTATTTATAAGAAAAATTGTTACAGTCATTCGGTGACCTTGTGCATCGGCCCCTTTTGGTGGACCTCACGGTGGAGGAGGGCACAAGACTGAAAGTGATCTATGGCTCTGCAGATGGTTTTCATGCTGTAGACCTTGACTCTGCATCTGTCTATGACATTTATATACCAAAACATGTGAGTATTCTGACAGTTTTGCTGTAGGCTGCAGTGAATTTCCTTCTAACTCTTCTCTGTGTGTCTCACTTAATGATGAGTGGGCTTGTGATAACTATCCCTAATAAAACAAAGATAAATATTACAGTAAAGAAGAGGTGGTATAAAATCAGTGCTCATACACACTGTAATATTAACCCTTTGGTGCTGGAATTAAATGCCCCTTGTGGTCTGCAGCAGACCAGAATTTAAACAGGCTGCATGAGAGGGCTGCATACTAGCAGTCTTATTTCTATAATGTTTGGCAGTATTAACATCACACTGTGCCTTACAGATATATATATATATATAATGTTGGCTGCTAAAGGTTAATGCAGCTTCCCGGTGAGTTTTAGAAAGCATGAGAATTGTTGCATCAAGACTACAATATGGCACTTGGAACTCATGCATGTTCAAAATTTTGCAACTGCTATGGTCTAAAATATGAGATCTAAAGCATAAACATTCATCACCAAACTATGGCATGATGCTGCCATAATGGGAGCATAAAAATTACCATATTGACTCTTATTCATGTCTATACTGTTTTAAGTTGGCCTGAAAAGATGAAATTTGAAACTAAGTGGCAAATTTTTATAAAGAGAAATTTATTAAATGAATTACAATAACAAGTACATTGCAACTGCTTTAACATAAACATGATATGATCATCCATAATTCAGTTTTCTCAAGGAGTTCTAGAATTTTTACCTGTATCTCCATTTCTGTGAGGTCTGTGTTCCATTAAACCTGTCCATTATTTGTGAGTCATTTATTCACATTTCACACTGAATAAGTCATTTGTTTTTGTGATAAAGTCTAAGAAGACAAACAAGGGTCAAGTTGAGCAACTGCAGCAGGAGTTGGCTTTTTTTATGGCAAATACCAAATGATTTTAATCCTAACTATGGTAATGGGGATGACATCAGTACAGTTCTATTCCCAGGTTGATAATGCCATGTGATTCAGCAATTACAAATCTCTTGTCAAAATTAACATTCTGCTGCCTAAATGATTTGGCATGGAGTAGCCTTTATCTTCCACAGACTGAAGGTGACTCTAAATGGAAATACCACTGATCATACAAAGTGTGAGAAGGAAGTTAAACATTTTTCAGAAGCACCAGTATTTCAGGTGCCCAAAAAACTGGCACAAGAAAATCACAGGACTGATTTTGTGGTGGGGTGCAGTCAGGGAGAGGAATCTAAAAGTCATGCAGGTAATTCAGTATGTCTCCTTGAAATAGAGGCTTTCACTTATGGTGTGATTCCTTCTGTTGTGCCAGTTATTTGGGCATCTGAAATAATGGTGTTTCTGAAAAATGTTTAACTTCCTTCTCACACTTTGTATGATAAGTGGTATGTCCATTTAGAGGCACCGTCAGTCTGTGGAAGATAAAGGCTACTCCATGCCAAATCCATTTAGGCAGCAGAATGTTGATTTTGACAAGAGATTTGTAATTGCTGAATCACATGGCATTATCAACCTGGGAATAGAACTGTGCTGAGGTCATCCCCATTACCATAGTTAGGATTAAAATCGTTTGGTATTTGCCATAAAAAAAAAGCCAACTCCTGCTGCAGTTGCTCAACTTGACACTTGTTTGTCTTCTTAGACTTTATTACAAAAATAAATGACTTATTCAGTGTGAAATGTGAATAAATAACTGTCTTCTTGCACAGAATTCAGCAGTTTCAGAAAGGAACAAACTAAACCGTTGTACCCAGTGGGCAACAATTTTATCTCCGTATTCACTTGTACCAACCAGTTCATGAATTGTGGTCTCTGTCTGCACATTTCATACAGAATTCGAAGATTAAACACTGCTGAGAGACTAGCCATTTTATTGTGTGGTTTATCAGTAATATCTTGCATAAATTGATGTTTCTGTCTTGCCCAAGATAAAAGTGTTGCTTTCCACCAGAACATTGAAGTCTGTAAGACTTGCTAGTTACTTTACATGTGTATCTTATGATCTTTTCTTACTGGAAATTAGTCCCCAAACAATCTGATCAGACTTAAATACTTTTTGCTCATGTACTTTAACAGAAAATAGAAAAAATGAGAAAGTGATGAAGATAGCATGGGTTTTGAACTCTGGATGTAGAACACCCTTGTATCTGTGAGGTACAGAGTCCAGAAAAGTACATTTTCTTTTATGGAACTGTTATCTTTTGACATTATATATCTGACTGGGAAGGGCGAAGGAATTTGCTTTCAGGAGTAAGCACCCAGAATGCAGGATTTTTCTTCAGAATGAAAATGATAGATAACAGAATGTACAGTATAACATAGATTTGAAGCCATGTAAGAGTATGCTGTAGATGCAGAAGATATGAGAAAAAAATGTGTGTTGGATCTGTCCAATCATAAATCCATTTCTATTGCCACATAAGTTCATCATCTTGCACTTTCACTACCAGACCTTTCTATTTATACGAAGGTGCTACACTTAGGAACACCATAAGAAGGATTTACTGCAGCTATTTCTCCTTTTTTGTTGCAGACACAAGCTCCAATCTCACCCCATTGTATTGTGCCACTTCCAAACTCAAATGGAATGCAACTTCTCCTATGTTATGATAATGAAGGTGTCTATGTCAATACATATGGCAAGGTTAGTACAAATCCGCAAGCAGTTTCTTTCTGGACTTGACTGAAAATAAATTTAAGATTAACTTATCTTGGACTGATTAGACCCTGAAGATAGAGGCAGCAAGTTCTAACATCTTGTTGTTACAATTTACTGGTTGAATCTGTGTCACATCCCAGAAGATTCTGATCTTTAGCACTGCTGCCGGTGAACCTCAAATCTTGCATAAAAATAAAGTTTTTGTAGTTAACACATCCACTGCCCAATACTTTAATGGCTGATTTTCACCATTTATTGAAGTTTGATTACTTGGTTTCGTAGGAACCAAATGTTGTGGTTGATTCCTAGGCTTGATCCCAGAGACCAGTGATCATGACTGAGTTTTTCATTGTTTTTCTCAGTTCCTTCAGGCAAATAAAATTCTTGAGCTAGACCATGGTCACTTTCACCAATTTTCTTCAGTGTCAGAAAGCACCAGTCACTGAACTAAGGAAATAAAGTTTTTTCCATAGAACACATAATGCGCTATGTTGTGTGGACCACTTGCTTTATAAAATACTGTGACATCCTCTCAGCACATTCACTGTCATCTTCCCTGTGGCTAAATTTAAGTGCTCCACACAACATTTGACAGAAGTTAGAGTAAGTTAAGAGTCCCACTCTGCCCCTAAACTTTGAAATATAAATTCTGAAATTTTGTACCTGTAGTAAAACCCTCATCAGATATAATGGAAAAATTAAACAAATTAGGCTTTTTAACAGAGAAAGTATTTTAAGGGTAAGCATCAAAACATTTCATTTTTTTAAAATTCTGTATTGAAATTGACATTCACTTTACTGGAATAATGTTATATAGAGATGTTGGCACAGTCGGGACCACAAGACAACATATTTTACAGGCACAACTGATAGATCTACAGCCCATATTTGCTGAAACCATTCCATTGATACTTACTTCACATAACATTGTTTTGCAGTTTTTATCTTTATCCTGCTTATCTGTTCACTGGAGATGGTTCAAGTGTTGTGTTTGATTTTATATAAACTTATTTCAGCTGACATGGATGTGCATAGTACTAGAGTGATTTTTTAAATTGGCAGTAGCTTTAGTTTTATGCTGGTTTTTAATTAGTTGCCATGCTGATCACATCTTAAAAAAAAGATGTATGAATGCTCACATACATAGTGTTAAGTGAACACAAAATGTATATAAACTTTTCTTACAGATAATACACAGTACTGAAATTAAACCTTTGTTGCTGAATTTAAATGCCCAGTGTGACCTGCAGCAGACCGAAATTTAAATGGGGGCTGCATAAGGGCAGCCATAGTTTGCTGTTGTCAGTACCCAATGTTTGGCATTTTGAGTATCACACTTTGTGTTAGAAATACAGCCATATTTCTTTAATCAGATGTCTTATAATAGGAAATCCTGATAATCTGGCACTTAAGGAGGATAATCCCAAGACAGAAGTTTTGCTTCTTGCCAGAAAGAACTTAATTGAAAGAGGAAGATATCTAGGGCATGTTGAAAAAGGCCTCCATTAGTGTCTGTACATCAACCATTGTGTTATCTCCTGATCTCTTGTCTCCTACTTCATCAAGTTTCTCAGCTCTGAAGACTCCAAAAAACACAGAAGAAGGCCCTGATGACCATGAACCAGTAGATGAAGGAGCTATCCATATTGAATACTCCTGTGCTTAGTTATACAATTCAAGTATAGGAACAGTAACAAAAAATTACATGATAGAACATAAGGTCGGTATAGATATTGTATGATAATCTGGAATATTCTATAATTTTTCACCCATCTTGTCCCATGCAAGTCGGATTACCAGGATTGAATTAAAGCAAAAAATCAGAAGTCACAGTGAGGTACATTAAACCCATGGTCCTTCACCTGGTAGGTTGCCTACACACAGTGAGGTTGTTTCTCTCAGATTTTAATTTTGTTACAATGCATGAATAATGATTTTGACCTGAGGTCCCTTAATAGTTGATAGGAGTAACATAAAAGTTGTCAGTAGTGGCATACATTATCATGATGATCCTTTTACAAGCCTAGTAATAATATATGGTCTCACATGACAATGGCAAGGCTATACAACATATTTGTGGTCCACTCGTTCACCAGTATGATGCATGTCACACACAAGGTATGCATGTCATGCTGTGTGAAGTGCACATGTGTATAAACAGCCTTTTAGAATAACCTCTAGGAACTGAGAGTGTAATTTCTTCACTTTCGGTGTGGAGCAAATTGAGCAAATGAGAACTTGGGGGAGAATGTCTTAGGAAGGAAAGTTTCTCAAACAGGATCATCTTAAATGGATTTCACTGTACTCTCTGCAGAAATTGTAGTACATTGTAAGAGTATTGTACCTGGTGTTATGTTTCGCTGAATGCATAGGACATCACATGAAGGTTCCATTCTTTTCTAAGTGTATTTCTTTCAGTCGCAAGTTCATTGTAGGTATTTTTATTTTGTAATGTAAAATACAGGAAGTCTGTTGACCAACTGAGGACCTGTTAGCTTCTTAAGAGGAACTGTGCTAATTACTAATCATAACTGTTGATTGTGTATGATTTCACATACAAGGGTCAGACAGGTAGATTTACAGTGTGAGATTTGAGGTTCTCACACCAATTAAAAATGCTGGTATTCCTGATAATAGGTTGAGGTATGAGGTGATTCTGTGCAAACAACTGTCACTGAATGTCTAATAAGTATGGCGCTGGTGTGGTTAACTTGTTTTCACTCTAATTGCAGGTGTCAAAGAACATTGTCCTGCAATGGGGAGAGATGCCAACATCAGTTGCATATATTGGAACAGGTCAGATCATGGGTTGGGGTAACAAGGCCATCGAAATTCGCAGTGTTGAGACAGGTCACCTCGATGGAGTGTTCATGCATAAAAAAGCCCAGAGGTTGAAGTTCCTCTGTGAAAGAAATGATAAGGTAGTAATATTGCATTTATATGCTTTTACATACAAAAATATTATAAGCCACTGTCTGTGAATTTTGTATTGTTACAAGCATAATCAATATTGTATTTGTGGCCGAACAGCCAAACTCACGCCTAGACTGCCTCATTGTTGAGGAGTCTAGATCATGCACAATTAGACACTCAGGCCTGATAGGAATCCCCTGAACAAGTGATCGGCACATTGCTACTTACATAACAAACACCCATTCTGTCGGTGGGATTTGAGCCTTTGATTCCAGCAATTGAGTGACTGTAGACCTACACTGTAGAACACACAGCCACTGGGATCAGCATCACTATTATGTTATCTGTGATAGTGAAATCATCATTAAACCAGTCATAAATAAATAGAATTCATAACCGTAAGGTACATGATAGTTTCATAAATGTCGGCTAAACACAGGGATAATATTCTTGTCCTTATATACAAGTGGGACATTCTTCTAAGATGTAGTCAGATACATTCAGCATTTACTGTACTACAAGAGCTCTTTCTACTTTCATTTTAGTTTAAAAATTATCATATATTCATGCATTAAGAAAATTTGTCAAAACATGCATTTGAGTAACATCTGTGAAGATAAGCACTGGCAAATGAGACATATCTCAAGACTCGTATTTCCTTAGACTATTGTGCTGATAGGAGAATATGTGAAATATTATAATTGTGAGACCTTTGCTTCTTTTACTGTCACGCTGTTGTGACGGTATCAAGTTTTGTATTTTTGCACACCTCTCTGTTTCTGAGAGACATTTTGTAATTACTCAAAATCCGTCCATGTATATATGCAGTGTGTCTGCTGCTGTTCATGCAGTGAGAATTGTTCTAGAGGCAGAAAGTCTCTTGAAATTTCACTAATTGACACTGCATGGATGCATGTGCCGCAAAGTATTTCACAGTTGCCAGAAGTGATTTAGATTTCACATGTAAAGCTTTCTCTTGTGGAGTTTAACATACTTTAGGTGCAGTGTGCCATACAGTGACTATGCTAATTTTTTAGTGTTTAAGAGTTGTCTTTGCAAAGTATATATGGTCATTGCACCCGTTAAACAAAGTGTAGTACATTATATGACACAGTCTTCAGAGCAGAAAGTCCTGAGACACATATTTGTCAGTCTCATGAAATCAAGTAATTGTAATCTGTGGCAGTGGTCATCAAGTACACTTACAAGACTAATAACTATGTGGCTTCCAAGAAGTGCAGTGTTATGGGACCACTACGTATTGATAGAGGACACGCATCGAGCAACTACTAGATGGAAGTTTTACCATGAAAGCAATGTATGGATTATGAAGAACCTGATTAAAGATCGAGTTTGTGTGTGAAAGTTGTACGTTAGACGTTTAGCTGCACAGTTTTGCGGTAGTTTTTCATCAGTGACATTGTCAGGAATGGGAAAGAGAGATTGGGTGTCAGATCTAATGCCTAGATAAATGTTATTACACAACTCATTCTTTGGTTGGGGGGAGGGGCTTAAATGTTTTTTGCTCTTTTGGAGGGGGGGTGGGAAAGTTGTTATGTAATTTTGGTATTGTGTGTATATAATTTACAAATGAGGCCACAGGCCACATAACACAACCTGGCAGGCTGTGAATGAGACACCACTACTTTATACAGCTGGATTTGTTACTGGTGCTCATTTGCAAGCTGGCTTTTGACTTATTGTACATGTGCTGTCATTCCTATCTTCACTTTGTGCTGGATCTTTTTTTATCTGAACATTTCCAAGTGTGAAGTCCTTGAAAACATAACCCTTACCCTTTTGATTTTTGGGTGTGGTGTATTTAATGAACAATATGAGGCAGATTAAGGGAACCATCTGTAGCAAAAATAACACAAGATCTTTTATCTAGTTCATGGTATTTTGCATCGTGGTAATAATGTAACTTTTGATCTTACCTATCCACACCTTGTTTTAATGTAGTATAGTTACCAAGTATTTCTGGCTTTGTACCTACACCCTTTCAGTATTTATATTCTTTCTCCACAATCTTTGCCATATGTAAGGTTGAATGAAGCTTTACAGCCCACTTGTCTCCCCATACTTGTTCCAGAATTTGGTCTGTGCATAAGTAACTGAACTCTCGTTTTGTCAGGTATTTTATTTTTTACTTTTTGTGCCTTATTTCTTGTGATTGTGTTAGCCAACTAAAATTATAGTTCATTTAGGGTCACGAATAGTCTTTCATTCATTTACAGATAAGAATTTTCAGACCTTTTTTGAGTCATTGATCTGCTGGAGCAGTCAGAGTACAGCAATATATGATGCAGTACTTGATACAGCAAAAGCTAAGAACCCATTATATCATTTATTATTCTAAGAAACCATATCATGCAGCTGACTAAACAAGAGGTTTGTGTTTGAGTTAAACACTGAATAATGTATAGTAGAAATATCATAATTGTATGTTCAGTCATCACATTGGGGGTTTGCTTTCATGCAGCGGATTGTTAAAACATGCCAGCAACAGGGCGAGAGGTAACTGGCTACCAGCTTGATCCATTTCATATGTGAATATTTTTTTGAACATCTTTAGGTACAGTCTACCCTGAAAGTGAAATCATATTTGACACACAGATGTAAAAGGTCTTTGATCCTGCAGGATGTTGTGGAGTGTAGTGGGTAGTTTGGTGCAGACATTTCAGGACAGTTTGTTGGTCCCATCTTTCAGCGTCAAGGTGTCTGAGGAGAATGCTGGAGTGCTGGGTCAGGGAACTGTATACACATTGTGCGCTATACCCTCCTCGTCTTCCAGTGTGCCCCCCACAATGCCATCGTGGCTGCTTTCTGTTGCCCTCTGGCTGACATCCTGGTCATCCTCGCCTCACTGCTCCATGCTGATGCTAGTAGGAGCCCTTTCCTGAGCACCAGCATCTCTTGCTGCTTCCTGTCACCTCCTGTCATTGGCTGTACTTCCATGTACAGTAACAGCTCAAACTTTGTACTCCTATGGTCATTTGAGCTCACGTATATCGTCTTTCTGCATCCTGGTACACTGCCACAAGCGTTTCTATCAGCCACTTACTGTTCACACAGCCTCTGTTGCAGCATTCTTTTTGTACATCTCGACTCTTGAAGACAGGACTGACATACTGTCCCAAAATGTCACTAACATACTAATCATTTAAGCAGCGCCATATCCCAGTATAGCAGAGATTGTGACAAAAAAAAGCCTAAAATCTAGCATGTGTGGGAAATCTTGAAAGATTTTTCTCACTTCAGTATTTTTTTCATGACAGTATATTGTTTTATCATTCACAGATATTCATTATTGACTATTATGATGTTTTCTGCTGCTTACAGGTGTTTTTCTCCTCTGCAAAGGGTGGTTCATCATGTCAGATCTATTTCATGACATTAAACAAGCCAGGAATGGCCAATTGGTGATAATCACAACTGAAACATAATTGCATCACCACTATTAGAAGCAGAATTGAATCAAAATAAATGCTCTGGAATTGGCTAACCAGTGAATTTACAGAAAGAGAAATGTGCAGTTGGTGCCATCAAATATACAACACTGTTGAGGTCTAGAAGCTAAATTATGGTGATTGATCCTTCATGCTTAATGGAGTCATGACTGCTGCATTTCCTGTTTTATATTCCTTCATGTAAATTTCATTCCATCTTCGTGCATGGTGCCAAGGAACTAAGTGATACACCACTCACAAACAAAAACAGTTTTATTTTTCATAATAGTGTGACAAGTTCTTCAGTTTTAATTGTTCTTTGAGCTTATATTACAACATTCTGTACTTCAGTGGAACATTTCCAGACTCTTTGTTGGCCATATATAGGCCTTTCAGAGGTACCATTAAAAGAACTGGTTTCTGTTTACCTTACTTGGAGTAATTATGTTGTGTCTCATTAAATTAAAGTCAGATTTTTGTATTTCTGTTAAAAAAGAGATTGGCCTGAAACAGACTTGCATGGCTTGATGTCTAAGTAATGCCCGTTGTAGGTTGTTTTCATATTCTGTATCATACTTTTACAATATAATATCAAATACAAATGCAAAAATTTCAAATTCTGGCAATCCAAAATCTAAGCCTGTAACCTGACGTAACTAATCTGTACTCAGAATATTTGGTAGGTCATGTGCTAAATCTCAGATGTGTTGGAACATTTAAAATAGTGTACAGGTGGAAAGACATGAGGTCACCATACTTGATGCTTCCAGTGTCTGTGGTACATAGCTGATGTTTTTGTGGTATGAACATCATTATATTGATGCTTTAGTTAATATATATTTGTATGCGAGACTTTTTAAATGGCTGCTGCCTGAGTATTACACCAAAATAAGCAGTTCTGAATGTGTATGGTCTGATTAAGAATGTTTTTTTTTGTACATCCTATTTTGTTACCTCTTTAACTGATAACAAAGAAATGAGATCTTTAGTGTAACTGCCCCCCACCCCCATCTGCAATCTTCAGTGACTGAAAAATTCAGATATGGTGTCCTTAAAGACAAGAATTTGTGTTTTGTAATGTGAGACTGGCATATTCCAGTTATCCTGGGAAAGAAACTATGTACAGAATTGAAAACAAAATCGTTGTAAAGAAACCGTGATAATACCCCTTTAATAGTATGAAGAATATGTTCAGTTGTATTGTGTTAAAGTGACAATCTGGTTTATTTTTATGCAGAACAAGCATTGAATTGTCCAGCTTTCACTTCTGGCCTTGTTGCAGTCACTTGTGAAACTGATGGATCATAGTGAGAGATCTGATTTGAGAGCACTTCATGTCTTTCATTTTCATACATAATTTTGTATGATAATACTGTTTACATCTGTGATTCTGGTCATGTCATTGTAGGATGCCAACTCTACCAAATATAGTTTTATGTCTGTTACATGAGTGAGAAGAGATGAACATATGGTGAGCAAACATTAGGTAGGTTGTTTGATCCACACTTTTTTTGTGAAGAGATGTTAAATAGTGTACATACTTTAAAGGTACGTTTGGTGCCAGAGGACTGAAACTTTTCCAGGGATGTTCTGTAATTTGACACAGGTTGTGGTTAATTTCTGTCAGAAAATTTTTAACCTTCCTGTTGGAAGTTCCAAAATTTAGCCCTTTATTTTTTTGTGGATATAATCTGTTATTAGGATGTATGTAATTTTCATTTTACTTCAAACTGGATTTCTTTGGATCATTTTGGAAGAGTTGGTAACTGTGATCAGTTACAAAGTGGGGACCGTTCGCAGTTGTAATAATATAGCTCAAAAGTGCAGTACTTGAATATATTATATATTTATTTGTTGTAACTTGCATTACAGTAAGTATACTGTTAACAGCATCATTCACTAACCCAATAACTGAAGAGAGGCACATGTTATGTTCAGATCTGCTCAAACTGTAGCCAGTAAACCAACTGGAACATACTTGAGAAACCATATTATCCACATTTACCTGTAACAGTTGCTGCGAAGTGGATGTGGGGAAATGTAACTTTTATTTGATTCCTTGGTTTGCAAGATTGTCATACTTAATACATTTTTCATGAATGAATCTTAAAACAAAAAAAAAAAATCCTTGTACATTTTATAGCTGTGGTTTTGACCAGTATCTTTGTGTGAAGTTAATGGTAGCATTTACCACCTGGAGTATGGTGTTGATTGTTTTGAAAGCTGGAGGTAAAGTCGGGTCATATATTTCATCAGGAGGGTTCATTCGTATAATGAGGTCACAATACATGGATTTAAACTGTTTAAAATGATCACTAGTTACACTGAAGGTAAGCTTACATGGTTACAAATTTAAAAAAATTTGCAAAGGAATGAAACACGGCAGTTGAAATCAGGAATGAACCAAGGGAGGAGTGCGTGTAAATGTGTGCATGTGTGAATGTAAAATTGCATGAAGTTTTGGTGCAATTCAGAAAGACTGTATACAAGCTTGTGGAAAATTCATTCAGTAACAAAAGAACATTATTATTATTATTATTATTATTATTATTTTGTATATTTGAGATGAAGATGGAGTTTAAAGCAGATTGTATTGACAGTGTGATGTACAGACATATTTGGAAAAAATGAACTTGATTTCTTGCAATACTAATTTCATACAATGAAGTTTTGTTAGCAAATTTTGTTCTTTGTAACGGCCATAAGATACACTGGATTTACTTCTTAATGGCTCCCATTTGGAATTTACAATAAACGTTCTTTACTGAAAGGTTAGTAGTGATAATATTTAAACTTAGTGCAGGAATTACATCCATATACATTGGGTTTTTTGAAGAGTGTGGCTCCTTGGATTCAATGAAAAATATTTTTGAATCAAAAAGTGATAAACGTAGTTTCATAATTTTTTTTACTTCACTGCAGTTTTCCTGTCACTTCAGCCCATATGTATATGTTTATTCATTATTTGGTAATGAAATAATTATAATGTATATAGTAATGCATGTTTATGACTGTAAATATATGTAACAGTGAATATGGCTTTTGCATATTTGTATGTGAAAGCATACGAAGTGACAAGAAATGCGTTTAAACCTTACAGAGCATATCTTTCATGGGCTCTATGAGTAAACAGAAATTCAAGCTCCATTGGGCAGTTGAGTGTCAGCTGAGAGTTATGTCATTTTATCTGTCCTGGAACCTGAAGTGCTTGTGTACTAGTTTGTCATGTCTCATGTACAGCAGACTATTACTTGTGATAAATGTTTCTTGTTGAGCAAACAGAGTACATTTGCAGAGTATGTGTATGTCATGGAATATATGCCTCTGTAAGTTTTGTAAAGAAAAATATCCCATGTCAGCAGTGCCATATGAAAGAACAGTGTACAAAATAATGGAGAATATGAAATTACAGTTTCAGTGTTGGTTAAAAATAAAATGTGATTTTTTTTCTTCAGGTGAACATGTTTTACATTAACTAGGAATGTAAATGGCCAGAATAACATGTTGATGTTTGGCAATCGCCATGCAGTTTGTCAAGTTTCCTTTACAGTGAGTGCATTCATTATCATAGTGCCTACATTTTTTAAAGACATAAAAGTCAGTTATGTTAAATTAAAAACTTGACATCATTATTCAGGGAATTAAGAGAAGAGAAAACCTAGAACAATTAACAGTTTAAAGATAATATTTGAGAAGAGTTTGCTGATAGCTCAAGACAAGTGCTCAGTCATGCGGTGAGAGATGTTTTCAGCATCATATGATGAGAAATGTTCTGAGAAAGATTTAGCCCAGCATAGAAGCAGCGAGTTGGCACTTCTGAGATCTACTATGAAATGAGGTAAGTTTTACTACTGTGAGTGGAAAAACAGATGTGGGCTTTGTATACAACAGAGTTTCTGTGACAGCTTCCATGCTATAGGCTGTATTAAAGATACATTCTGTACTTTGAAACATTGAAATATGGGGTACCAATGATTCCTTTCAATGTAAGGAAAGATATGGAACGCTGTATTGCATGTAAAGTACAACAAGAAAATATTTTTTTTGGTGAGAATCTAACAGAGCAGTCAAATTCTGTTTCATATCCCTTCTGTTTTATAATTATTCATACATACATACTGTAAGCTGCAATGGTAGTAGCCTTCAGTGAAGCTTTCTGTTTTTTGCTTTGCAGCAGGTTTCCAAAAACAGATGTAAAGTTTAAATGTTGGTGCAAAAAGTGCTTTTATTTTGAATGCAGAAAAGGTTTTATACTTGTTATTCGTAGGGCAGGGATATGTGTTTAAAACAAATTTTCTATGATTATGCACATCACACACATACTAAAGTAACCAGAAAGCATAGTTGGTTTGGTGACATGCTGTGAACTGGTTTGTCTGGAGAGTTCAAAGCCCAGTGGGGGTGAGATGTTCCAGACCCATCCGGACTTCACCAAGGCCTACCCAGCCTCCTGTACAGTGGGTTACCACGTCTCTTTCCTGGAGGTAAAGTAGCCAGAGCGTGGTGTTGACCAGTCACTCTCTTCTAGCACCAAGGTTGAGTATGTGTAGAGCTGTACCCATTCCTCCCCTATATCCTTGCTTGGCATGTTACAGGACAGCCTTTACCTCTTTTTATACATACTTATGCAAGAAGTAGGTACATACAAATAAGAGTTGAATAAAGAGAGACCAACTTGATGTCACTTGCTTTTTTATTTCATTATTTAATGCTCAACATGTTTCGGATGTTAATACGTCCATCCTCAGGAGCTTGCGACTTATTTCTTGAGTTATTTTATGGGTTGTATTGCTTTGGTTCAATGTGTGTTGGTGTTATGTTGTGGTTTGGCTGGGGTGGTGTGGTATCCGGATGCAGGCTGAAACACTACTGTGCTCCTGAGGATGGATGTATTAACATCCGAAACATGTTGAGCATTAAATAATGAAATAAAAAAGCAAGTGACATCAAGTTGGTCTCTCTTTATTCAACTATGAAGATGTTGCATGGTCCAATAAACATAAGATTCACAAGTAAGAGTGTCAGATTTTTTATTTTTAATGCTGCCCCAATTGACAGCATTTGATACATAGTAGATTCAGAGCTCCATAATTTCACTGGAATATGTACGTTGCTATCTTCAGATGAACTGAAACCAGGATATTTGCATTAACCACTTGAGAGTTGTGTAACTTTTTTGGTGACAGCTGGTAGGGGTGATTAATGCTTGAGGTGCTATGTTATTTTTGCTGAAATTGCAAGCATTATGGAAAAGATTCTACTGACCACAAATTTGGCAAGGTATGTATGGAAGTGTGTCTTTCACTGCACATGACAACGTAGAACTCGTTTAGCCACTGGGAAACTGTCTGGTTGTATTTTATTGTATGGATTGCTTACTGCAAAGCACTTGCTTCTGAATCTACTTTCAGAAGATTTATTTTATTTCTGTAGAAACAGAGTTTAAATTGTGTACAAAAGGCAAGAAGTGCTGTTAGAATAGAAGGCACACAGTCATCCTTTTTTTAAAATGAAACAGGGTGACTTATGACCGATATTATTCAATTTAGCATTACAAAAAGTGATACAAAGTATAAAAATGGTTCCAAATGGTATGAAGATTGGTAAAGAACAATTGAATGTATTAACATATGCATATGACATTGTATTAACTGGAAAAAATGAAACGGAAATAAGACAACTTTTTGTAGAAACAGAAAACATTGCCAGAAAGCTAGGACTACAAATAAACCAAAGAAAAACAAAATATACGATAGTGGAATGGAAAAACAGCTCAAAACAAAATAAAACAGGAGAATTAACAATAAGAAATTATATGTTTGAAAGAGTTGAAAACAATCACCAAATACATTTACAAGAAAGAATAAAAAATGCTAACACAACATACTTCATGCCACAAAAATTTTTAGAAATAAAAATATATCTAAAAAACTAAAATTAGTACCAAAGAACACAATAATAGACAAAACTTTAACATATGCATCAGAAACCTGGATACTAACAAAGAGAGAGAGAAAGCAAATGAACATTTTTGAAAGGAATGTGTATAGAAGAATTTTAGGCCCAGTATATGACAATGGAAAAGAAAACAGGAGAATATTAACCAATAAAGACATTTATGCAGTGATTAAAAAACCCACTACAATGGAGACAGTAAGGTTAAATAGATTATATTGGTTTGGGCATGTTCAGAGAATGGATGAAAATGGAATTCCCAAAAAAGTACCTTTATATAAATTTGGAAGCAACAAGGCTGAGAGGTGGACTAAGAAATAGATGGCAAGATGAAGTGAGGGAGGATGGAAGACTAGCTGGTGGAAAAGGGTGGAAGGAAAGGGTATAGAACAGAGAGGAATGGAAGAAGCTGCTGAGGGCGGCAAGGAATTGTTGCATTCTGCACATGCCAGTGGAATGAATGAATGAAACGGCAAACTTCAGGCATATCAAACTTCATGTTCATGGGCTGCAAGGAGCTCAGGGTATTGAGATAATATGGCCATATTGAATGCATATTAAAAGAGGAAAGGTGGCCCAATATATGTTCCAGTAGTCACTGCTAGGAGGAAAAGGAGGAGGAGGAGGATGAAGAAATGACAAACATGGACCTAGGTATAAAGAGTCAAAACATACTTATTTTATTATGGGAGCTGGAACCTGGAATGAATGATTACTGTGAGAACTGAAGGTTGCCAGTGCATAAAGGGTTAAAACAAAAAAAGGTGAATGCAGTGAGGATTACTGAAAAGTGCTATACAAGCATTTGTATGCAAGGACTGATAAAACCCATAAAGAATTTGGAATAGTGGCTTTGTCAAAATTCAAAGCCAATATGTTTTCGGTACAAATCATACACATCTGTTTTGCAGTCTCCCCCTCCTCCTAAACAAGGAGTAGAAAAGTTTTCTGCATGATGGAACACAGAGCTCACAAAAACATAATTTATCATTTTTTGTGTTTTTCCAGTGATCCTGTTTGTAGTAGGAACACCAGTAAACTCAGAAACAGGTAACAACATTAAAAATGTTAGTATGACACAGTGTTGTATCGGTAAGAAAAAAAGGTAAAGTTCTGTCTGTGCTTAACTAAGCATCATGCCATTAAGGCATATGGGGGAATGGAGACAGCTCCATGCATTCTTTGCCTTGGCGCTAGGTGGTGTGAGTGGTCTGCTTTATGCTCCAGTTGCTTCACACCAGGAAAAGACCATGTGTTGGTAGGCGCTGGAATGGGCTTCTATGCTGGACTGGATATGAGAAGACCAAAGTCTTGCCCTTGTTAGGAATTGAACCCCAATTTCTTATTGTACAGCCTGCAGTCTAGTCAGTGTAGCTAACTGAATTGAACTTTCATGAAATGTCACCAAAAACTTTGAAGTTTTTTCTGGCCTTCATATGTGCATTCATTCATATTTCTGCAGTGTTTGTATAAAATAATAATTTTGCGTTTAAAGATTATTGTGTTTAACATACAAACAGCTAAAATACAAAGCTACTTTGAAGGAGAATGGAAGTGATTGGTAAGGGTCACATACATTTAACCAGTCACACTTTCCTTTTTAAAGTTTCATAAAAGCAGGGAGTTTTTTGACGAGTTGAGTAATTATCAGCTTGTGGAAGATTCTGCACCTTGGAGTTTAATGTATGATGATGTACTTACACAGATGGCATTTAGACATCCTTTACAAGGTAGAAAAAATGCCTTGTATGTAGACCATGTCTTCTCATCCATTAGGAACTAAACTTTGGGTTTTCATGAAATTCAGTATAGGTTTCTTTATGAAAAGTTATTGAGCAAGTGTGATTTTTGTGACAATTGGCTTAATCACAGTCATACTTTACATACAAGTGTCACTGAATTTTCCTGCATTTTCCATATTTCTCGACTGATCTGGGTGAAATTCGGTACAGAAGCTCTCCACATTGTGTCATTTTTGTACCATTGTTGTTTTTGTGAAAATCATTGCAGTGAAGGGCATACTCTGTGTAAGGTTTTAAATAAAATTGTTCTCATATTTTTTACATTTTTCATCCAACTTGGCTAAAATTTAGTACAGGAATTGTCCACAGCAATGTATTGAGTAATTTTGAATTTTGTGAAAATTGAAAATGTGAAAGCCATACTGCACACAGGGAAATAAATTAATTTCTGTTCCTACTTCCCACATTTATTGTCTGATTAGGGTGCAATTCAGTAGGCTTTTAAAACATTTGTGCATAATTCTGTCACAAATCCATGAGCTTCATGACAATGAGCGTGGGAAAAAGGTTGTAGTTTCTTAAGGGCTTAAGCGAAGCTACTCATGATATGAAACCGAACGACATTTTGAAGCCCAGTTGCATTTAATATGTGTCCCTGTCCTTGTAAATTGATGAGTTGTACGCATAACATACTCGTAGAATAATGCTAACCAGATTTCATTGTATGATAAATTGTTTACAAGTCTCTTTCTTTCTCATGCTATTCTTTGTAACTAACCTGAAAGGAAAAATACCTGGTAAGGTAAAAAGAATGAAGCTGGTAGATCATTTAATAAAAACTGTGACCCAGAGACATGCAGAGGAACATAATTCCATTACTTTCCCATTTCTGCAAGAGGCCACTCTTCTTCTCTTGTCTCAATGTGTCTTTCAGTTTTCCAAAGAGAGTAGTGTTTTTTAATGCAGTTAATATAATATGTGCTACTGAGATACCGTTTCTGTCATATCTTGCAGGGCCACAATGTAGGTGCAGTTGAGGATTAAAAGATTGTGCTAATTTTTTTATATATACAAAGTAATTGTAGTATTTGAGTGAGTGTGTGTGTGTGGATGTGCACACTTGCACATGTATGTATATATGTATGAACACAAGATGTGATATTGTTGTATGTGTGCCAGCCGGAGCAAGAGAGTATTTTGTCCATGTAATCCATCTAGTGGTGGATGATTCAGAACAGGATGAGGCTGTCTGTATTGTATTTATGTTACAGCAGTTTTTATGAATATAGGCATTAATTACTCTCCACATTACCCACGAATGATAATCCTGACATTTGATGAAAGGACAAAGAATGAATTATCTGGTCTTGTCCACAGTTCTTGGTCAAAAATTTAAAAGGTACTTCTTGATCAAAAACAATTTTAAAGGATATTTACTGCCAGTTACTTTTAATTTGAGGTAAAGTTTGTGATCTTTGAAGGTAAAGAATTGAAGTGACTAAACATTAGGCATTAATGTGTATTCTCATGTATAGAGAGATACTTTGGTTACTCATTATGATGCAGCTTGGAATAAAGAACAAAAAACTTTGTACTGACCAACTTGGCTCCTTAAGTTGTAGTATGGAATCTGAGATACCAGTCCTGGTGTTTTTTGCAGCAGAAATAACACCTATTATATAAGGAAAGGTGTCAGATCATAGGAGTGTGATGGAAAATCAGTTAAATGTAACCAAATGTTGAATAAAAATCTAGAGATATGTGTGGAAATGGTACACTGTGCAATCAAAATTACTGTGACACAGGTTTTACTAATTTCTTTTATAAAGGTGTCCTTACTAAAGAAAGAGTGTCAGTTACAATGAAGGTGCATGATTTTGTATATATTTTTTATCTTCTCTCTATTCCAGTGTGAAAGAAAGTAATAAGAAAGACATATTATATTGGTTGCTTTGTTATATGTGTGCTACAGCATACAAATTTGGGATGGTTTTAGGAACTGTATTCAGTTACTTTTACTGTGTTTTATGACCAAATCATCATGTTATGTTCTTGTCATAAAATATGTGAACAAATAATGAGAAAGTAAACTATAATATTTGAGTGATAAATGTAGTCATCATGTTGCTTTTTATACTTCTGAGAATAAAAAATAAAGAATTTTTGCCTGTTATTGTTGTTCATAATATTGCATATGTGAAAAACTTTATGTTAACCCCTTAATGCCACAACATGTACACTATGTAGTATTTGCAGTAACAGTACACAGGTTTTAAATTCCCAGGTCCTTGAAAGCTAGGGGGATTCAAATTCCCTAGTTCTGCCAGTATGAAAGACTAGGGTACTTGTTGAAAGGTAATTGTAAGGAAGCTATCGTGACTCAATTGATGTACTGTCCTAGTAGCAGTGCGGAGGAACTGGGCAACCACAAACTACCTCAATCAGGTTATGTGGGGTTTAGCAGAGGTTCAAACCAGGCATCTCCTGAATGCATATTGTAACCATTACAAAGAAGCCAACGTGTTCTGTAATCAGTTTGTTGAAATGAGTGTGTTTTAATTTTTAATTTCATGCATTACAAGAAAAGGTGATCTGAAGATTATGAACAGACTGTATATGAAAAAGTCCATTGTATTATACATGCCTCACAGTTATAAAATAAAAGGACAATTTGGCCTGTATAAATTAAGTGTAGTAAAAATGGTGTGGCTTGTGCCAAAAAATCTGTCTCATCTTTAGACTTGTCATAGTGGTTCTTCATAAAATCATGATGCTAGACAACACAAAAAATAACATAAAGTAAGTTTACAGGAATGTAGAGGATGGACATGTAGGGTAAATAAAAGCGATAAAAATGAGAGTATTGATCATCATCATCATCTTCTTCTTCTTCTTCTTCTTCTTCTTCTTCTGTTGTTGCAAGCCATTCTTCTTGTTCTCCGTTTTCTTCTTCTTCCCCTTCTTCTTCTTCCTCCTCTTCCTCTTCTTCCCCTTCTTGCTACTCTTCTGCTGCTGCTGCTTCTTCTTCTTCTTCTTCTTCTTCAGTTGTTGCAAGCCATTCTTCTTCTTCTTCGTTTTCTTCTTCTTTTTCTTCTTCAGTTGTTGCAAGCCATTATTTTCATTGCTGTGTAACTGTCAGCACCTTTGTTTCTGGCAACTTGCTTTAGGTATTGTAGTCGAGGTCTTCCCATGGCCTTTTGTCTGTATGTTGCTCCTTCAAGGATGTGAGACTTCATCATTTGTTATTCTATATGTCCATTTTATTTTTAACATTCTTCTCCAGCACCATGTTTCAAATGCATTTATGATCCTCTCTTCATTTTTTCCTAGGGTCCATGTTTCTGATCCATAATGAACAACATTCCAAATACAACTTTTTATAAGTTTCTTTTTTATTTCCAAATTAAGGTTAATCGAACAGAGTAGTTGCTGTTTATTATTAAACATAACTTTATCTTCTTTAACTAGTTGTATGATGTCTTTTTTTTTTTCCAGCTTCTGTGAATATACTGCTTAGGTACTTGAATATTGTAACTTACTTTAAGGCTTCATCATCCATTTTAATATTAATATTTTGAGGATCTTTGGAGCAAACCATAACTTCTGTTAATTTCCATTTTGCAATTACTTTTTAAACTATCATCTAAGCTTTCTAGTGCTCTTTTTAAATGAATTTAATCTTGAACTATAATTGCTATATCATCTGCAAACCTTAGCATTTGTATTCTCATTCTGTTCGCGTTAATCCTAGTGCAGTATTCTTTGCATTCATTTATAGCTTGTTCTCTGTATATATTGAATAGCAATGGCAGTAAGTTGCAGGATTGCCTCACTCCTTTTCTAATTTGTGGCTTCTCTTTTATGTTCTTTTATTTTTATAGATGTCATTTCAAGTTTGTATAATTCTTCTATCTCTGTAATCTATTTTAATCATCTTTACTGTCTTCGTCATTACATCCCACTTTACGTTGTCAAAAGCTTTCAGTAGGTCTACAAAGGCAATATATGCCTTTTTGTTAACATTAAAAACTTTTCTCTACAATGTTTTGCAAACACAAAATGGCTTTTCATGTACCTTTATTCTTTTGAAAGCCAAATTGGTCTTCTGCTAGGTTTTGATCAATCTTTTTCTGTATTCACCCCAAAATAATTTTTGTATATATGTATCAGGATGCTCAAGGTTTGGTATTCTTCACATTTTGTTAGTATACTTTTCTTTGCTAACATTACCATTATACTTTTCTTGAAATCAGGAATTTTTCCTGTTGTATATATGTTATTAATAAGACAGTATAAAGTATGTTTCATCCCTTCATGAAGTGCTTGCAGTAACTCTGCTGGTGTGTTATCTACTTCATATGTTTTTTTTTTTTTTTAAATTTCAATTCATTTAATGCTTTTTCAAATTCTGGCTTCATTATTGGTGGACCCAGTTCTTTGGGGGTAAACTCCTCTTCTCTTTCCAATTCTTAAAGCTCTTCTGAATCATTGTATAACTCTTCAACATATTGTTGCCATCTCTCTGCTATTTCTTCATCTTCTACAAGAGTTTTTCCTTCTTTTGATTTAATAATGTTACTTTTTATTTTGGGTTTTCCAAAAAGCTTTCTAATAAGGGTGTATGACTTTTCAGTATTTCCCCATTTAAGCTGGTTTTCAGTTTCTTCACAGTGTTGTCCAAGCCATTCTTCTTTATCTTTCTTAACTTTTCGATTTATAAGATTTCTATTAGGATTATGGTTTTTTTTCACTTATCCACGGTTTTCTAGGTTGTTACTTTTAATTCCCTAATGTCTCTTTTGCAGCTGTTGTTATTGCATGTTGTAAGTTCTCGCATTGTTGATTTGTATCTGTTGTCTCTGTTTCTGTGTAGTTCAAATTTTTCTGTACCCTATTATTATATTTTTCTATTTCCCTTTCTTCCTTTAGTTCACTGCCTGCTCATTTTGAGTTGTGAAGTGTAGGTTTTTTTATTTTCTTTTTACGTTGTAATTTATATTTCACGACAGCTATGTTACGGTCACTGCATGTGTCAGCTCCTGGGTACATTTTGCTCAGTTGTATGTGTATTTTATATTTTTCTTTTTGCCATGATGTAGTCTATTTGGTATCGTGCTGTATCAGTTGTCAGTTATCCTCCATTGGGCTCCTCCCCAGGTGGCAGATCAGGGAAAATGTCTAGATATAGAGGGTACTGGGGAAATAAAATACCCAGGGCTGACCTACAATATGCTACCCAGAAGTAATCATGACCTAGGCCAAAGTGGTAACTGCAAGTGGGAAGCAGCTCTTGCAAAAGTGACTGTGGGTGGAGATGGAGTAATCGGTACAGCTATAGATCAGAAACCGACAGGCGAAGCTGGGAGCCATTATATCAGCTGTTGCACTCTGATGTGGAAGGAAAGGAGCAACCACCACATTATGATCTCAAAGCAGCAACCAAAGTATTATGAGAGTAATGATATGGGCAATAAATACTTCTGAATTTAACTTAAAATAAGTTTATTTGTATGTACAGCAATAACATTGACATTTACAAGTCAACCAAATATTCAGTTTATTGAAGTACAGTGGTATTGTAAAGTCACAATTTTTGTTTCAGGTTGTTTGCAAGTGGAAAAAATGAACAAGTTAAAGAACTTGCTTCACTACTACAGAGTCTACATAAGTTTACACTTCAACTGTAGTAATGATTAGCAGCAAATCTCCCACAATTGGAGACAGTGAAAATGAAATATTCTAGTTCAGGCCATTGCTGCGTTCCAGCAGTGGACAGTGTTCGTAATGAATACAATGTCTGTATGTCAGTCTGCTTTCCATTATCATTTGTTTGTATTCCACTAGTAGTAAAGGGGCAACATCCATATTTCAACTCCAACCACAATGCAATTTCAGAAATATTAGAATAATAGCAACCATCTGTCTGTTAACAACATTCTAATTCCTCCAACAGCACAGCTTCAATTTATCAGCATCTTGGTACAGTAGGATACTTAGTCAGTATCCAGGCACTAAACACAAAACCTTCTGGACATCCACCTGTGGACAGTTCCCTTACTAAGTACTCTGTAAAGAGAGACAGATACTAAGTCCACAATAAAGTGGATATCAGATTTGTACTGAGGGCAATGTGTAACCACACTGCTGTACAAGAAGTAGTTTTGAGTTTTAATGTACAAGAATTACTTTGTGAGAGTTATTACCAGATTCTGTGTTGCTGTCTTTCATACGTCCAACTTCTACATCAGATTTCTTTATATAACCCACATTATGTGTTTACAGAGCAGAATTATTTCAACATCTGTCTGGCTCAAAGTAACAAGAATTAATTCTGAGATGAGGACCCAAAATTTGGCAATATAACTGAATAAAATGTAAAACTATAAAGTTCTGCAGTTGCTTTTTCTGACACTAGTATCAGGTTGACCTTTAGAGGACACTTTTAAATGCTAATTGTAAAACTTGATAGCCTGAATTTTTCTGGCTTAGCATGGACATTTAAATTCATGCCATGCAAACATACAGAGACCAGAATATGATCTTGTAGGACAATAAAATTTAAACAAAGATTGTTGGAAGGACAGGATATGTTTCATGACACAAATTTGTTGTCAATTTGAGCCTCGTGGCAAGAGCCAGAGTAGCGTAGTCAATACAGTAGTATGTTACCTCACTCACGTCTTATGGTGAGTGTTTTGGACAGGTCAGACAAAATTATCAAGGATTATTGCAGTTCATTCGACATTTTGAAGGGTATTAAAGACATCAACATAGCTTGTGAGGAAATATCAGTGTACTGTTTGAATGGGGTGTGGCACTAACTTCTCCCAGAATGTATGCACAACTTTCCAGGATTTGAACCAGTGGAGAACATTATTAAAAACGTTAGCAGGCTGGTGCAAGAGGTGGGATTGGACTAGGTTACATCTGAAGATGTAACAGAGCTGTTGGATAGTCATGGGCAGCAGCTTTAAAATGAAGACTTGGAAAACTGGCTTAATAACTAAGCCAACAGAAGGAGGAGGAGGAGGTTTTAAAAAGAAGAACAGCGTCCTCTAAAATGTATGAAAACAAGCAATCTACAATGCATCATTCCAGTGAAGAAGAACCTTAGTGAAGAGTTCTGTGACGTTGACCATGATGTGAAATGAAGTGTGGAAGTGAAAAGCAGGATAATTGTGTACATTGGCTCTTATTCTGAGAATCTCCAAGTAAGAAAGAAAGAAAGAAAGAGGTAATCTCGACAGGTAACACTGCATGCTTTCTTAAAAAAAAAAGATCCTCAATCGGAGAGTTCATGAGAGATATGAAATTTCTGCATTATACCATGGTCAAAAAAGATGAATGCTGGAGCCTCGAAATGGCACCTGCAACTACTTTCCATCTTGGACTTTGAACATATATCAGAGTAAATTTACCATTTTTTAAATTTAATTAAACGCACCGTGGTTTGTATTTTACACATTTAAATGATTTATATTCATAAAAATGTTGTGTTTATATTCACATCATTTATTTCAGAGCTTTAAATATAACATTACTCATGTCAATTTTGAGAGGGGTCTGGAATGTAACTGAAAATTTTCATTCATAAGGATTATCAGACTACATGGCCAATAGTTGAAAATTTAGATGCCAGCATCAAATGCACGGTTTTTTAAAACATGATATATTGGAATGTAGTCCATGAAGATGGTGCTTATTCCTTGTATTCATGCTGTGTATAGATGAGTTGGAACACTTTCATGATTATTGGAAGTTAATTATGAAAGTGTTTTCCAGCTACAGCTGCTAGTGCTGTAAATCAAACAATGACAATTCCGTTAGTTCCAAAAGCGGTTTTTAATTATTTACTAAGACCATCTTCCAACTAAGATATACTGACGCAATGGCACAGATTGGTAGCACAGTTTGTTACATGCATCCGTGGTTTAATAGTTCGCCACCCGGCTAAAGGTCACTGCTCGCTCTGCCTTCTTCCTGTGTCTCTATGGTTATGCGCCTCCAACGAGAGTCGTGGACGCAGCACAATGTATTCCGTGGCACAAACTATCCCCAAACGTAGATAATCTGTGCCCCAACCGCCGCAGAAGTCGGTGATCCTGTGGCGAGATCTACATGAGGTGTGAGCCGTTGAGGTGAGGTATATGTAATCTGTTAATTTTATTGACATCCGTAACGATACGTAGTGCAGGGTAGTTTATTGGGATACATTTTTACTGCCTGAAGTGTTGTAGTCCATATTTCGATATCCAACAGTATATATTCCATCTGATTTTGAATTCCTTGAAGGGTGATGAGGGCCATGTGTTAACTCCACATCTGTGCGTTGTATCGTGGATTCTAAATTCATACAGTGAATATTTTTTCTCGAATATTCTGGTAAAGCATTCGTAAACAAGAAACCAACTTGGGTGATTCGAGATTTATACAGCGGTGTGATTCAGGATTCCCGTCTGCGGCATATGGCGCCATGTCATTGGATTACTGGCTCCATACGTTCCACAAGGAGCGTTTTGTCGCTGTTCCCAAGGGGCAAGTGGAGAAGACGTGAATCCACATGTGACTATCGTGTAATTCATTCTATAATTCTTTTCCGATTTTGAACTCTGCTTATTTGATTAACATATCTCTTGTAAAATACGAGTTGAGGTAGGTTTCTATTTGAATGTTCACTGTTTTTTTGTGTGCTTTTGCTCGTGTAGAATGGGTGTTTTGTGACATATATATGGGGAGTTACAAAATGTGAAAGAAATGTTTGTTAAAGGTGTTATTCTTACAGCTTCGTACGTTGGTACATTCTTTGTTAGAAGTGTTGTACTGTGTTGTAAAGATCCTAATAATTGCACTGCTCTTTTCAGTCCTTAAATATCTCTTCTGAGAAGTCCTTACACACACAAGATGGGTAGGGAGGACAAAACAGCTTGGAAATCGAGCTATTTTACGAAGTTGGTTGTAAGTATCAAGAGTGGGAATCTTGTTTCTAATTTATTGTCTACTATTAGGAGGTACTGATGTGCAAAAGTGGACATGCAAGATTTTGCACTTCCATGCTGGGCTGTTACATTCTACTGTAGGTCAAGCAGGTGGGTTCTGCAGTTTTAATTTTACATGAATGCTGTAATGCTTCACATATTGTAAATATTAGGTTTAGGGATTGGCTTTAGCATTATTATGACCTGACATGGGCATTATACCATGTGACTTGCATTAAAGGTGAAGGTTTTGGGTTACATTCAGTTGTATTGATCATGTTATAAATATTGTAATACAGTCTTATCAGTTATATTGGGCCGAGTTCAGCTGCAGAGATAATGGACTATTAGAGTCTTATGAGAGTAATGGTGGGGTAATGTTACAAATAGATATTGCCATTGCAGTGAAATCAGTTACTGCAGCTAGCTGTAGAGACGTCTGTACCCTTGTTGCACTGGGGAACTGGTATGATGTTTGGAAGAACTGAAATGTTTTTAAATCTATCAGGTACCCTGGTGGTTAGGATTATTGCTTGTGAAGCCAAGGATTGGAGTGGAGATTGCTAGAGTATTGAGTTTGACATCCTGGGTATCCCTAGGAACTATCCTATAACCATAAACCATGATTTTCACTTTCATCTCTCTCTCTCTCTCTTTTTTTTTTTAAAGCTTGGCCTGTTAATATAAGATTAGGTATGTCACAGAACACAGCACTATTCCAGTCACTTCTGAATATTCTCCTGCCAATGGTCTCCAGTGAAGTGATAAGAACTAATTGTCCCAAAAAATGGCAGACAGACTATGTGACAGAAATATGTTGTGAAATCTTTTTTGGGGTCCTATATGCTCATAGGGGTTGGGGAGGGAATATTCTGAATAAATTTGCCTTCCCCCTCAAATGGACAAAGGTGTACATGTCATAGCAATATATAGCAGCTAAGGGCTGTACCAGAACATGCCATAATTCATTCTTGGCAATGGTTTATACTGACCTTTGACATTTTCAGCATCTCACTGTATGTCAGCTAAATCTGGCTTTTGGCTCCTAAGCATTAGTATTGGAAGATTACAGCTGAGATTTCTGTGGAATATGTCTGTGACTGTGTTTCACCCCTGATAATCGTGTCTGGCCTAGTGTGATCACTTAAAAAACTAATGCTATCCAGGAGTAGGACATTAAACTATTTAAATCATAGAGAGCTGCAGTTTATGGATAGGGGAATCATTTTCAGTACCTCTTATGATTGGATAATTTGGTGGTATTCTTTCAACTGTGGGCTGTCATTGTTAGGTGGAAAGTGACAGCAGCATGTATCTTACATCAAAAACAGTAGAATTTTTATGGTGAAACCTGTTGGGAAATGTGTCCACTTGGAAAGTTAGAACTCTTATGGTATGATAATGTATAATGTTTGGTGGGTATTAGGCAGGTAGGTGTATCAGAGGTGGCCAGTACTAGCTGGGAATTGCATCTTTTGATGGACTTTGAAATTATAGGTGTTGAACCACCTACATCAGTATTGACTGTGCTAAGTTGCATTATGAGAAGAGGGATAATGTATTTGAAACCATATTTGGTGGAAGGGGTGGTAATATCTGTGATTAAATCAAGAGATCTTCTACATTATTTTGTCATTAGCTTTAATGTGTTATGAAAGGAATGTGTGTATTGTGCAGCAACTTTTGGATGACTACCCAAAGTGTTTCATCGTGGGTGCAGACAATGTTGGCTCTAAACAGATGCAACAGATCCGAATGAGTCTGAGAGGTGTGGCTGTTGTACTTATGGGAAAGAACACTATGATGCGGAAAGCCATCCGAGGTCATCTAGAACGTAATCCTGCATTGGAGAAGTGAGTGTGCAATGGATTTATTGGAAACCTTTATTTTCAAAACATTCATTTAAAATGGATATGCTTAAATGACAGTATTTCTTATTTCAATTTGAGTTTGTTCCTAGATTGTGTGGTTGACATTAAAAGGATAGGCATAGTTTATTACTCATAACCTATGCTTATTTTAAGGGTTAACGCAAACGTATTAGTCATAAGTTAGAGTTAACTCTTTCAGATATGAGTGGCTCAGGTTTGGAACATGTGTTGTAGGGAAGAGTAGTGTTTCTCTTGGACCAGCTTGAGTGACGTAGCTTCACATGAATGACCAGTGATCTTATCGCATTATTGGAGAATAGTGCCATCACGGGAATGGTGGATCTGTCGGCGCGACTGATCCACAGAGACTGGCCAGTCATTACTCTCCCTAATGGCTGCCAGATGGACACAAAATGGAAATATTTGGAACTTTGTGGTTTTACCTCGCTCTCCTCTTTTCATCTTCTCCACTTTCCTTATTCTCTTCATTCTTCGTTCGCCAACTCTTCAAGCATCCACGCCATACTCATGTACAACGCTGACCTGATTGACACGACACAGACTCGAACCACCAAAGTACAGAACAACAGACACCTTAGCTGTTCAACCAATTTTTGGAACTTCCTCATATCTTAACAATGGCAAATGTGCCATAGGCATCACTAAAATCACCACGCGTGCACACTCACATTCATCCATTGTGTTGAAATGTGCACATGGTGTGCAAGACCATTACCACCAATCTGTGAATGCCATAACCTGAAGCTACCTTCACAGTTTTCCATTGGACAGTGCGAGTGTGTTCTGCTGTTGAGTTTTGTGCTAATGTGGAGTTCAAATAATTTCAGTGGTTTTGGTCATCAAAAAAAAATAATCCATGACTGAAATGTTATCAAACGTGTAGGTACGGTAGTTTCTTGTTCATTTTTATGTTAGACACTTTCCAAAACTGTGGTAGAACTTTCGTACCGCTAACATGGTGCTTTCTTTCTGTATGGTAGTCAAGGCTTAACCAGGACGAAATGAAGAACTTGCCTTTCATCCCGAAGGTATCCTTCTGACGCAGTGTAGTGGGGGCTGATGGTTTTCCGACCAAAATTTTTTTGGGTTCTTCTTTTCAGACCATGAAAAAGGCGTGAAATTCTTACAAGAGTGTGGGCTGTTAAAAAGAGAGATGTTTTGTCCCAAGTGCGGCAGTAACGTGTCCATCTGGAGAACTGAGAGCGTCATAGACGAATATCGATGGAGGTGCGGGAAAGGGAAGCAAGGCAAACGATGCAACGCCACATGGAGCATCAGGCACTCTTTGTGGTTTACTAAAAGTAAACTCACTTTACTTGAAATAATGCTTGTGACATCAACATAATGCAGAAAGTGCCGTCTCAAGTAATTGAAAAGAACACCAGCTAGATCAACACACTACGTGTGACTGGTTTAAGTTTGCAGTGAAGTCATACTGGACTTCAGCGAAAGCAAATCTGAAATGATGGGAGGAGAGAGGAAAGCTGTTGAAATCGTTGAAAGTAAGTTCAGGAAAAGAAAATATCACTGGGGTCATTATGTGAAAGGCCGTTGGGTGTTTGGTGGTGTAGAGAGGGGTACCGGCCGAACATTCTTAGTCATAGTGCGTGACAGATCTGCGGAGACTCTAATAAGCTTCATAAAATAGTGGATTCTGCCCGGTACCAAGGTAAATAGTGACTGCTGGGCGGCCTATAGCTCTCTGAGTGACGAAGGATACACACATTTAACTGTTAATCATTCCATCATGTTTGTGGACAAGACTACTGGGGTTCACACTAATACGATAGAATCAACGTGGAAGCAGGCCAAGGCATTACTGAGCCCGTACAATCGCAAGGCAGTTTATGTTTACTTCCTTGCTGAATATATGTTCAGGCAGAAATGCAAGGTGGAAGATATAGATCCCTTCTGCAAGTTCATTCAAATAGTTGCAACAATAGACTGGAGGAACACCGACTCCACTGATGCACAGTGATATTACATTTGTATGTGCATGTGTATGTGTGTGCAATACCCTACTAATGACTGATCCCTCCTCCCGAATTTACCATCCCCTTGTGTACATAGTGTATGATCATTGCAGTTACACTGACAGCATTTAGTGACACTACCAGTGTATGTCTGCGTGTTTCATGCCCTCCACATCTGACCATGTACATAGTGATTTATCATTGCAAAGCATTTTCCACTTCTTTCGTATATAAAACTGCAGCCACACCAACAGCATTTAGTGACATTGACACCACCAGTGTATGTCTCCGTGTGTCAAGGCATGACCACTTCTGTACATAGTAATACATTATTCACTTCAGTGCCTACTTAAACACTCTGGGAAAGCAAATCAACAGACGTAAGTAGTTCACTTTTCCCTTCCCCGCTTATACATCTACCAAATTACGTGCTTGTGTGTTTCCAAACTCTCTTCCATTTCTTACTGCACTACAGCCTTATGCAACGAAACATACACTTCGTGATGTATGCCTGCTGTGAAGTGTCTCGTGTCTCATATACACAGTGAAGTGTGCCGGCTGTGCTACTGACTGTTTTCACTCGCTGGCCGCCATGTTGAACGACCGTGACAGCACTATTTTCCGGTAGATCCGATCTTATATTAATGCATTTAGGTTTGGGTATGTCAGAAATGCACAAATTCTGGACACCTAACAGTGGCATTTGACATTTTCAGAATTATTATTGCAGTCCCCCCCCATTCTTCCATTACACACAGAAATGTGTCAGTTCGGATGCATCAGTGAGAATGAGAAAGTGCCAGGGGTGCATCTGTATTTTTGGGAAATTTGTGGACCCAGTGGGTTAGGTTACAGCTTGCCATTTCCACTTTCCATTATAGTTATTTCTGGTGTCCAGGTGTTTGTCATTTCATTCCTTCCTGTGGTGCATTTACTACTGGTCGTACAGAACCCACTTATCCTACTTATACTACCAGGATGGGTATTTAAATTTTAGTGCATGGTTTGTGAAGAACCTGTTATTTGAACAGAAAGAGAGAAAATTATGAAGTATGCGGCATTTTGTGGAATATAAGGTGGAGGTTATGTGGCATTGCTTAAAAATGCAGTAAATGTCATTGTTGCCTAAATATATAAAATGAATTTCTAGAGGTGTTTTTCTGTGTACATTTGCATATGTAGGTCTTTAAAAGGTTAAACAGCCTGTATTTTATAACAAAACTTATTGCATGTTAATGCAGCTGTTGGAAATGAATGCCTACAGCTGTCAAACATGCTGGACACCTGGTGAATGTATTAAAGCTGTGTGAAGAGTTCTTGTATAGAAATTGCTGTTACAGCATGCCAGGTAATTTCTCTAAGCTCATCCTGTGGGTATTGATTTTTTTTTAAAAAAAAACAGTCTTTGAGACATCTCTAGGGCTATTTGTCTTTTGAAATATGTGAACAAACAAAAGGATGACAAATTATATGGTTTCCAATAATAGTATATAAGGTGGCTATTGGACTGATTGTTGTGTGGTCGGTTCTGCTATTTTGCTTCGAGAAATCATGTTTCTTTTGTCACTCAGATTTTAAACTAGAAAGGCATTGTGCGTGGAACGTAACATTGAGGCACATTCATGTAACCGTTGTTGCCATGGAAAAGTAGGAAATATTACATGTACTGAGTAACAATGAGGCACATTCACTTAACCATTGTTGCTGTGGAAAAACAAGAAGTATTACATATTTTGAGTTTTTGTCTGTAGCCCTTGTTATCCAGCACACAATGTGCATGCGCCGTAATGTCATCTGTGGTATGTCTGGTTCTACCATTTTTATCCACATTATCTCATAAAGGGTACGATTTTCAGGAAAAAGGTTATTGACACACAAAGGATCTCTACAGCTTTTATGTGAAACATTTTTCATTCTTAGAAGAATTTTGAGAATTGTTATCAAAACATACTAACATCTTTGTAAAGTACTCATTATTCTTGTTAGATATTAATGAAACTTGGGGTTTTTTCAATAAATTTTCAAAATGTATTCAGATATAAAATTTCATAAAAAATCTACCCAGTGGGATCCAAATTGTTCCATGCAGATGGATGGACGGACGGGCACGATGAAACCAGTCACTTTTTGCAATTTTGCAGACATGCCTAAAAATGTTGCTAGAATTTGCCAATTTATTTTTATAAATTTAGAGTGTCCAGAAAGAAGGTGGCTTCCAGCTGTTTTTGTTGGAGTGACAGTTTTTTGTACCCAAATTTTGTCATGTAATGGTACTTCATATATAGGTCTGGGATTTTCTGCCATCTAGTATGTGTTATGTTCAGTATGTATCCTTTTTTATTGATATCTCTGAAATAAGTTTTCATTGGGTCTACCATAGGTTTGTAGGGACATGCCTCAGAATGTACTGCAGTGTTGTCTAACATTGAAAGAATACATGTTCCCTGTTATGTCTTGTTTAACAAAACCTAATCAAGAATTGTATGGCAGTTGCTGTATTGTAATTTACAGAGGAACTGACATACCAGGAAACCACTTATATTTAATATGCTCTTCCTTATACAGGGTGTCCCAGGAGGAATGTGCCAGACTTCGGGAGAGTGTTCCTTATGTTATAGTATACCGATATAACCCAAAACACCAATATCCAAAGTTGAACGGTTACAGAGATAATGGCCAGAGAAAAGTGGGGGCTTCTTGCGGTTCCAAATACTGCAACCTGCACAGCTGATACGTCACGTGACAATGCGAGCGTCCTTGACAGTGGAATGCAGTGTTCACTGTGCCTGCGTGACGCTTTGTGCAGTCAGCCATGTTACGTCACCGCTGGGCTTTCTCATGTATAGTGCTTGTAACCCTAAGGACAACTATGACACGAGTGCGAGTGTTTTTGTAGTTCAATTTAATGGCTTTATGTCACTCA
>Ga0123354_10000592_pt1 | contig 37610 bp, 21 predicted proteins | sample TergutLab28metaG_2_FD_97872 | JGI IMG/M metagenome (GOLD analysis project Ga0123354, IMG submission 97872) | Labiotermes labralis P4 segment gut microbial communities from Petit-Saut dam, French Guiana - Lab288 P4 | ecosystem: Host-associated > Arthropoda: Insects > Digestive system > Gut ... | reverse complement strand
GCCATCTCCTACCTATCAACACGTTATTAATCTGGTTGTGAATCTTCCCTTCAAGAGGTGTGCTTAACGAATGTTTCGGTGCGGGAACATCGTGCTCTTAGTAAATAGACTCTTGATGTGGCAAAGTTTACTATTCTAACCCCATTACCACTACTATCCTGATGGAGACTCTCATTCCCACTTGTTTTTTTGAAAATATTCTCTCTCTCTACTTTTGTATTAAGATCTCCTAGTAGAATTTTCGTATGGTACTGAGGAAAATGATTAAAAAGACTGCTCTACTCCTTCGTAAAAACTGTCTTTTATATCATCATCACTTTTCTCCTCACTTGGTGCATGCATATTCAGAACAATGATATTACACCAGCGACCTCTCAGAACCATATATGACACCCTATCGCTAACAAACTCTGCTCTATTACCTTCTGATACTATTCTGTGGTGTATAAAAAAATCCTGTTCCCAATTGATGATTTTCATTTCCCTTTCCATAGAAAAAATTATAATCCCGTGCTCTTACTGTGCCCCCTTTGTCCCACTTAATTTCCTGTACACCCATTAAGTCTAATTTATATCTAGCTAATTCCCTGGCTCTATACAGGCTCCTAAAATTGCACGTACGAAATCTCATGTCCCTCTTTCGTTGCTTGGGTCATACCAAAGTATCAGTCCAGGGCCGAGGCTTTGTATGTGTATATTTCGTAACAAGTTACGATTTAATGGGGAGGAGTTGTTAGCGCCTCGCGCAACCCCCAAGTTGGAGGACCACCCCTTGTCGGCTGTCCGCGACTGCTTATTCAATATATTCGCAGCTACCCTCCACACTGGAGGCCGTTCCTCCATCCGCAACCTGAGGACGTGCCATGCCGTGGTGACAGGGAACCACTTATCACATGGACTGTAAAAGAGCTAGCTAGGCAAATTTACAATGCTGCATATTGTTGTCAGGATTCAAGTAGGAAATCTGTCACGGTTGATAAATTGCCAAGGAAAGCTAGGATATGTCTAAGGGAAGCAGAATATTACCGATAAGCTAGAGAGGGAACCAGAATCACTGTTAGGCGTTCTGTTTGTAACTGTAAATTCAATGTTAGGTTGAAGAAATCCAACGACATGCAACAGTAAGCAGATATTTATTTACTACTAAATCACTCTACATGTTTCGGGCGTCCAACGCGCCCATCATCAGGAGTGCATAAAACTGTAGTTGCAGCTTCTGGTATAGATCATATTATCTGGGGAGCAAGCTTCATCAAACGTGACCAAATAAGGACGCCCGAAACATGTAAAACAGAGCCCTTATTTTGTCACGTTTGAGGAAGCTTGCTCCCCAGAAAGTATGATCGGTACCAGAAGCTGCAACTATAGTTTTATGTACTCCTGATGATGGGCGCGGTGGACGCCCGAAACATGTAGAGTGATTTAGCAATAAATAAATATCTGCATACTGTTGTATCTCGCTGGATTTCTTCACCCTAGAACTACGATGCACGGCACCACGAATATAACAAAAATGTAAATTCAATGTTTAGAGAACTAACGTTTTCAGAGCATTGCCACATCCATTTCCCCTATGTCCATAAACAGTAAGCCTGCACAACAGTCAGATTAACCGCTAATCAGTCCGGCCTGCTCGCGTGCTTGGCAGGGAGTGACAGAATAAAATCGCGAGTGGATTGCAGCGGAGCTGAAATAGCAATATGTGGCTATTCCACTATTATTAGCACTAGTTTTCCTCATTCAACGTGGTGTTGACGGTGACGGTAGGGATGTTGCCCAATCGAACCCACGTGCCACCACAGTCGCGATGAACAGGTTCAGACGTGCTTAGAGTAACTGAAAATTAATAACCGTTGTGTGTAACCAACATCAAATTACTGACTGGCGTAGAGCATCATGGCTTCATGCATTTGGTCGTGTTTAAGTTTTACATTGTTGTCTAGGTTCTTAAAAATTTTGTTCTCTTTGATAAAGGGACAACCTGCCAGGTTTCACTGCATGTGACCCAACTTAGTGGGTGCTGTCTACTAACCAACAGTGATTATTTCCCTATACAGCATTTACAGACTGGTTTTTATAACCGAGGAGTGTGTTTACTGCGCGGTACTAGCTGAATGTATGTAGTTCAGGTCAATCTCGCTCCCGGCCATTGCAATGCCACACAACGTCACTTGCCACCTCATACCTGATAACGCTGTCCGCAACAGCGACCACAGCAGGCATGCAGCAGGCCCGGGTGACTGGCTGTCGAGTGCGCCGGGCTGGCTAAAGGCGACGGGGATCCCGGACGTTTCGGCTGCCCATTGTAAGGAACCTCCAACTCCACGAACTCCCTGTCCTGCAAGGCAAGGCACAGTATTTAAGTTTGACAGGACCGCAGCTGAGGGCGCATCGAACTTGTCACTTTCGTACACCACATAGTGCTGATGGCCTCGCACAAGTCAGTTCCAACGTCATTGCTAGTGCAAGCACAATGGAACACAAAGCACTACTTCGACGGTAGCAAAACACATCGACACTATGCGACATGTACCATATGCTGTTAGGTCAGCCATTTGACAACAGATAACACGGCAACGAATGACGGGTGGATTGTATTAAAATGGATCTAAAAAAGAGAGGGTGGGAGGGTGTGGATTACATTCACCTGAGGGTTCAAGTCTTCTGGAATGTGACGCCGTGTCACATGGTGAATGTTCACAACGCTTCGTAGTGTCTTTTCCCATTACGCTCCAGGGTAACCAGTGCAAGAAGAAACAATCAGCTAGCGACACAGCCACACATTCAAAACGAATTGAATTTTCATGAACACCGCTTTGAGTGCCGGAATGACCCGGCTGAGGGAAGGGGCAGGTGGTGGGCTGTTGTACAGCCGAGCCTCCAAGTTCCACAAAATTCGGGGAATTTCTTGACTGCTCAGAAGTAGGCCAGCAAATTTTATACGAAATGATGAAAACTACGCATAAATTCTGCCTCAGGTTGGTTGGTCTCCGAGCCCAGATGTCAACCTGGATCCCCAGACACGAAGAAGTGGTGATCAGAAAATGCTGTGGTGAACACAGACAAATACCATCATACACGAATTAGTTTATGTTACCGGACACACAAAATGGATTTTTGTCCGGATGTGTAATGTACAATTTAAAGAAAGCATTTTGTTACAATCGGTCGGAAGCCGTTCTATAACCAAATTATTAGCAACTAAAGTTTTAAGTTCATGCAGTTGCACGTTTAAACCATCCAATCCCAGGGGTTTCTTCACGCACCACCAGGTTTACGATTTAACAAGAGAAGTAATTTACATATAAAAACAACTCTCAGGCGCGTTCGCATAACCATCGTTGGCGCAGAAAAAAATAAGTATCTATTACAAATTCCGAGTTTGGGTTTATAGAGTTTGTTATCCAGCATGCAATGCGCATGCGCCGTATTATACTGTCATCTGTGGTCTGCCCCGATCTAGAGTATTTTTCCACGTCAGGCCTATCTCAAAAAAGGCACGATTTTAGGGGGGAAAATTATTGAACATAAAATGTGTGTTTTGGCCTGCTGCACAATTCTGTATGAAACACTTCTAATTATAAGAGGAATTCAGCGAGAAATGATAATAAATGTCTTGTGGTCTTCATGTACAGTACGCGTTATTCTTGTCACATTTTAGTAAAACGTGAATTTTCTAGACTGATTTTCAAAAAAATCCCAAATATCAAATTTATGAAAATCTCCCCGTGGGAGCCGAGCTGTTCCATTCCGACGGATAAACATGACGAACCTAATACTGGTTTTTCGCAAATTTGCGACGATCGCGCATAAAACTTCTACGTTCTGCCCACACAGTTTATTTGTGTTTTGTGTGGATCTGAGAACAAACAGCGATTATTTCCCTATACAGCATTAACTGGCTGGTTGTTATAACCGAGACAGTGTGTTTACTGTGCGGTACGAGCTGAATCGTTAAATACAGGACTGCCAAACTGCCAATGAAATACTCTTTCACCGTACTGTGGCTGAAGGAATTAGCCATCGGCCTCTCGAAGCCCACTTTTGTAGCCAGGCCAGTTCATGTGGGATCTGTGGTGTACAAAGTGGCACTACGATAGGTTTTACTCCGAGTGCTTCGGTTTTCCTTGTCAACATCGCTCCACCAACGCCCCATACTCACTTTCATCCATATGTTGGTCTTACCAGAAGGACAAATGGGGGAAACCATTCTAAAAGCAATATCCTTTCGGAATTTTGGGAGCATTGGACAGAAAAGTACTTTCACTGAGGTATACGTAGGACGTTCTATCTGACGCAGTACGCAGACCTAACAATGCGTTCTTTACTTTCGAATATCATACGGTTTACTGGTGCACGTAAATGGCATGTTACTGACGTCCTTCAGAAAAGCACGGCCTTCTCTGTGCCGATCTGCATGAAACTCATACATATTCAACAACATTAAGTGCAGACCTCCTATACCGAATTTCACCCCCAACTAAGAAATAAATGTGGGAAGCACAGATAAAATTCCACTTACGTCCATAAGAAATGTCTGGTGTTCATCGCACCAATTATTACGAAGCCCACAGCTACTACGTAGACAGTTCTGGATGTCTCAATAGCCGAATTCTGTATCCTAACAAACACGTTGAAAATGCGGGCAACATTTAATTTTCACGACTACCTAACCTAGGCCTACGTGCACGGCACGGCGAGACGGCAGTGCAGATATGGAAGGTCGAATTTGATCCAAATTGTGCAAGAACTAGAAGGAACGGGGCAAAACGTCATTCACGCCCGTAAGTAAAGAATGCCGTTCACTACACAGATTTTCATGAAACTCACAGGCCCATTTGTGCAACGTCCTCACTCAAGACATCTTCCGTACGGAATTTCACTCAGAACGGTCAATAAATTCCGCTATGACGGGTATAAATTTACTTACACCGTTAAGTAAAGTGCGTCACTGTGACGATTTGCACAAAACTCACGCTTAATCGACAATTTTTTTTAACTAACTGATATATAGTTGTACCGAATTTCATGAAAATCCAACAAATGGTTTAATTCCTGACACAAGGTGACAGGCGAACGAAAAGACGGACGTCATGGTGTGCACACAACACTTCGTAAGAACGCCAAACAGTCCAGGATAATCTTATTTTTATTTATTTATTTACTGCAATTGGGTTGTTACCCGGTGGCAGTGGTTATTTTACATGTATACAAAATATGAAATTGGTTACTACTAGATTTAAGTCCGGAGGGCTACATGAGAAGCATGTAGTGGCAACTTGGAATCTTGGAAACCATCTCAGCAACTTCATCTGAGACACATCCTGTGGCGTTACAGCAGTGTCCGTCCACTTACGACGCTGCCGCCACGCATCGTGAGACACCAAAATAAAGTTAAGTAAATAAAAAACAGTAAATCGAAAGCAAACAGAGAAATATTTGATTATCTTGTCTGACGGTGACTGGGGGCGTGTCGCCTTTCGGTGTGACAGATTGGTATCAAGGTACACGGCATCACATTGCACTATACGGTACGATTATCCTGTAAACGTAACCTGCACTGCTACTGTATGCTAGGACAAAGCAGCAATTTGAACTGCTCCTGGAATATGCCTACAGACTCTGAGAAATAGCTGACGCCTTCGAACACAGTCCTTGAAGCGCTACATAGTTCCTTGAGAAGCTACTTAGTTCCTTCAAGCGCTACATAGTTCCCCAGTTCCAAGTCACGACAATCATCGCATTTTATGCAACTGGACAAACCACTAACACACGCAGAACAATGCGCCTCTTGCCACACCAATCCAGTGCACATCCTTCCATTAATTTTAATTTATCTTCCATCTACACACGGTCTTCCGAACGGCTCTTTCCCTCAGCCGTCACATCTCAACTGCGTGTTCATTATTTTGCCATGCTGCCGCAAGCAGTCCACCCTGTAAATCCCGTGTGTGCTAACAGTGAGTAAGCAAAATAAGTATTTTTAAACCTTCTTAACTAAGTAAAAGAAAGAGCACCTTATATAAGGACCACGTCCGTTTGTGGCCTAATGTCAGTGACCAAAAACGTTTGTCGGCTTTTCATAAAATTCGATATAGGAGTTCTTGACAAAAAGCTGTCAAGCAAGCTTAAGTTTCGTGAAAATCGGGCCAGTTAGTCACAGTTAATTTCAGGGCTTCCACGCACTTCTACCAGGAATTTCAGCATTTCTGGAAATACTTGGGTGAATCAGGCACGGCAGATTTACGGAGCACTGAAGAGTTTCATGAAAACTGGTATAATGAAAACCATACTGCTATTAGCGTAAATGAGATTTGCCTTATTTTCTACTTTCCGTCCCATCTGGATAACATTCAGTACAGGGTGTGTCCACACAAAGATTTGAGTGACAGCGAGTTTAGTGAAAACTGGCGCAGTGACGCCTGCACTTCACTTAGGGGCGTCTAATGAATTTCTATCCGCACTTTCCATACTTACGGTCCGCTCCGAGTAAAAATCTGTGCATGAGACCTGCACGTAATGTTGTTGAGCGTCTGTGTGTTCCGTACAGCCTGGCATAGGACGGCCGCACTTTGCCCAGAGGCGTACGTTGAGGGTGCATTGCATTTTGAATGTAAAAACACCTTGGTAACCTGTGGGTACTACGTCACGTAGTACACAATTTTCACTCTTGTTTACGTGACACAAGACACAATACATCCCCCCCTTCCCCTCTTAAGAACTAGGGCTGGAAAATCGACAGTCACAAAGACAAGAAAAGTGTAGCTGTGCACGGAAAATCACGTTTCCATTATAAGGAAAGTTGTGTCTGCATCTGTGTGTCAAGGCAATCTGTTTTGTGTCCAACAGTGTTTTGACACACTTCCTTATTGGTGCCGTTCTGGACTGCCCCGCACTGGCCATGGCTCTGACGTGAACAGAGAGCAGGCGATCAGTTGGCAGCAGTGTTCGTTACAAGTAGCGCTGTTCAGGAAAAGCTCTTCGTCCCTCACAAATAACGTACACAATCCGCCTAGAAAACAGGGTCATGGAGAAGGCACGAGCATGCATCTAGTGCTTAGGCAACCCACCATATCATTTAAAAGTTAGCCCCGTCATGTCACGGTTAACATAATGTTCACTGGCGCTGTTACTTCCTGCTACACCGTCATGTTACCGGTTAACATAATGCTCACCTGCTATTGCACGGCGACCCTGGCTATGACTTCCACAGATAACCTGCAGTTGATCTGTCTGTGTACAGTACAGCCCTGTGAACTCACATTGTCACTAAATGTTCCAGGCATAAATTTTAAATTTTGTTAGCTTGGAAGATGCTATCGGAAAAATGCAACTCTGCAGTGTCGGCTAAAACGGTGGTATCTTTTTGCCCCTTGGCTGCTCATAACAGCTACTGCCATCTGGCGTAACGCACATCAGCTTGTCACTGACTCAGCCCAAGCGCATTATTTGTATGTTGTATCCAGCTCGCAGTGTTCATGCACGCACACGATAGGAAATCGCACATCTCTGATTAACACACAAGATATAATTCCAAAAACAGTTATCAATAATTAACATTCAGTGGAACATTAAACAGTGATGATAAGTTAGAAACGGCCGGTCCCGGTGACCGCGCAGTCTAAAGCGTGGGTCTGCGGCCGCTTGTTGGCAGGGACTGCGGGTTCAAATCCCGGCGGGTGTATGAATGTCTCCTGCGAATGGTGTGTGTTGTCAGGTAAGGACTTTGCGACAGGCCGATCACTTGTCCAGAGGAATCCTACAGAGTGGTGTGTGTGTGTCATTGATTGCGATCGGGTGCAACAATAACAGCACCAACAATGGGTAGGTAGACGAACGGACTAATAAAGAATGAAATTTGACGGTGTTTTGTTTGATAATAAACTGTGCCGTGCCATTGAAATGACGTTAAACCGCAGTCCTACTCAGTTGCTGCTTTTCTACTACATGCTCTTTCACACGTGTACGTAAGATCTGTCACACGTGCACACAGCAACTGTTGTCTTAATCCACTTTATGCCCCCAAATTCCATGACTACTTTTATAAATACAATTTCTGGTTGAAATTTCAGCCGGCTCTTCGCCAGTTATGTTTACAACACAACATAGATCTACCAACTCTTACGCCTACTAACTGTGTGTGTGTGTGTGTGTGTGTGTGTGTGTGTGTGTGTGTGTGTGTGTGTGTGTGTGTGTGTGTGCGTGCGCGCGCGCGCGCGCGTGATTTACTTCACGTATCGATCCATTATGTAGATTTCACCTACCGTGGTTTTCTCGAGGCACCGTAGAAGGTGATGATGTTGCAGCTCGAAGATGTCTTCCTGGTGGTAGCTGTCCTCCATATCCAGGCCAGATTCTTGTGCTGCCAGTCGCGCTTCCGCTGCCTTCTTCTTGCTGACGAAAGCAGCCCCTGAGGACGCTTTCGCAATGCGGATGCGAGCAAGTCTTGCTTTCTGCAACGGTAAGAACATAGACACGTGGTCAGGCACACGAGAACATAATTATAACCATGGACTGAGATTCATAATTAATTGTGAGCAATAATGGAAACATTCCGCGGACAGGACGGCACAACAGTAGGCCTGCACAGCGGTCTCGTGTTCAATTCCGGCAAGCAGTGATGGCAAAAGCAGTCTTTTTTGTTTAAATTTACATGGTAACACACAGCAATACAGCCACCCAGCACATAATAGAGCATGAGGCACACCCTGGCCTTGAGTGGATCACAACATGGTTGTTGCTGTGTTTGCTCAGAACAAGCAGTCGAGCACACAACAAAGCGCACCGCCATATGGCAGTACTATGACAGAGGTCATTAACACTTAGTTTGCTCTAAAAATATACATGAACGACAAAAGAGGCCTTGGAGCGCTGCGTGAATATTACGTCACTTTGTGATACGAAGGTCACGTGGCTAGCAAGCAAATAAGGAGGTACAACCATAGTAACGAAGAAATACACGAACCAGAAAAACACAAACAAATTAGTCGATTTAGTTTACATTAATGCAAACTGCGCAATGACACGTGGAATCCAGTGAACACCGCACTGATCAGTTCACTGGATTGCACGTTCATTTCAAGAAGGGAAACGCTCTGCACACAATACGTGAATGCGCGATCGTTCATCGAACTGTAGGAGTCCTGCGAACGTTCAGTCGTGTTCAAGCAATACGCCGCTGCTCTCTGGTAGCTGAAATTAATGTGATGAACGGGGATTACAGTGATCAGACCATGGACTGGGTAATCCGGAATTCCACTGCCGGCATGAATCCATCCAGCCTGTACTCAATGTACCGGGGTTATTCCCCGGTGTTAGGCACAGGCCAGAATTGAGTGGAGCTTAGGCCTCCAGAGCGTGCATAGGGACAACTTGATTCTTGTATGATCTGAGGTGCCCAAGGCTGTTGTTGGTGACGAGCTGGTCATCTCTGGGGTTTGTGTACCGTGTAGTGGTTACATGAACAGTACTGCCTCCATCTTCAGGGTGACTGAACAGATTCAGGGGGTTACTGTGCCAGGTTAAGAAGCCCAAAAGAAGACCATCAACTGAACGTTACTGCGCTTCTTCATAATAACTCCGCAGTCACGGACAAATTCTCAGCTTATAGCGATGCAGAAATAAAACCGACGACAATTGAAGACTACAACGATACAAAAAGTTTCAGCTTTTCTTTACAGCATATAAACACCAGGAAACACCGCTTTGAGAGTTAAAGGCGAACCACTGAATTCATTACAGTTTGTTTGCCTGTGTCTTATTTTGTTGGAAAACATCCGGTTGTGAGAAGTATTTAATATGAACAAAATCCCTGTTAGACACAAAATTTTGTCCCTGTACTAGAAATATAAAGAATTAGTAACGACATGTTTCGGCTTGTTAGTATTAGGCTATCTTCAATTCTAAGTCACAAGATAAGAAAAGGATTTCTTTACACACACTGCGTAAGGAGCACCAACATTTCAAACATTTCCAGAACTCTTGGTAAATACAACTAACAGCACGATTTTACATGCCCTACTTTCCGCTTTCCCTACTTATTTTAACTCTGTTGTTTTGCATTATAACACAATGTTCTGTTTTGTGCAGCACGCAAATTGCCCTACGCCCACATCACAGTCGCTGGTAATACCAACACGCTAGACAACAAAGGCGCTGTTCGAAAAGTGCTTGTTTCTAAACTATGTCAGCTGTCACAGATGGACTGAAGAAAAAATATGAAGAGAGCAATTGAAACTAAAATAGTACATCATCTATGTCACGTGACCAGTATTTTATTTCTCTTATTGTGTAACCAACTGCAGTTCAGTGAGATTCATTGTTTTGAACGCTTGGGAGGGACACTAAGCTAATACAGCTCGTTAACGATTGAAATTAACCTGACTTATACAAAAATACTCAACTTGTACCTAAAGTAAACACACTCCGTTTCGGTTATAAACACCAACCAGTTAATGTTGTATAGGGAAATAATGGCTGTTTGCTCTGAGACCCACACAAAACACATAAATACGCTGTGTGGGCAGAACGTAGAATTATCAACTGTTTACCCTGGCGGTACATAAAGTAACCGCTAGGTCTTACAGGGTTAACCCTTGAAGGTCCAGCGGTTACTACACTAACAAAGTACTAACACTGCTTCAAGTAGATGCGCTGGGACCTTTTGCAGTTCATGTTAGGACAGTCACTAATGATACAACGTAGACTTACTGTAATTATATTCATATTTATGTCTAAAGTTAATTGTGAAGGACGAGGCACCAAAATGAGGTAGGGGATGTTCGTAGACACAGTTATGTACCGGTACGTAACGTACGAGCTGTTATCTCTTGGAAAAAATACTTTTGTAATTATAAGAAATGAGGTCTTCCTCATCATGTTGCGTCGCGTCATTGGGTGATTAGTGCCCGACGTTTCGGGACAGCGTGGTGGTCTCCTCTTCAAGAGTCGAACGGTAGAGGTGGCAAAGGCAGAACTAAAATCCCCGTCGTCACAAAGGACAGGACTGCCATTGGAAATCAAGAAGTATGCCGCACCTGTTTCAGCATTGGAGCTGTCCAGGCAACCTCACCAAACCATTACATCCCCCACGGACTCCGTTCACAAAGCGGTCCTTGCAGCTAGTTTTTGGCATAACTACTGATGGAACGCTGTACTTAGGTGCTGCCTGCCTTCCTGCCTGCCTGTCTGTCTGTCAGCTCACACTGCTAGACCCACCCAACTGTCTGCAGCTTACCGTGCTGTGATATTGGATGTGGGAAGATCCAAACAGAGCTGTGACTTTCAGGCACTTCTCGTATTTGTCATAAATTCAATAAATGTGTGTCCTTCAAAAGACGTTGCTAATGTGCACCAAAAAAAAACTTATTGCAGTCTGCTTCTAATTCAAAGACATTTATTCATTAACCTTATCAACCAATTCAGTCCAGCAACTTTATTTTCATCACAAGTTACAGCACACTCACACTAAATTTTGTGCCTGCTTACAAGGAGTGTAGCGACAATGACCGTGCGGGTTTCTGGAAAAGACCGTCACAGTTGATATGCACTGATATCAAGTTGAAGTAGCACGAAGTCCATCTGCAGTCACCGACCGGTCGGCATGGGTACGTGTGCCGTACAGCCTCAGGTGCATTTTATTAGTCCATACACGACGTACAAAAGGCATATGCAAATTTGTACATGAAACTCCCTTGTAACTTAACCATAAAGATTGGATTTAGGGGCCGGTACTGTACCGTGCCTATGATCACTGTCTGACTCACATACTGTGGTGCAATTTAGTGGGATTAAACACCGAAAATATGGAGTGGACAGACTCGTCAAATAACAGCAGTAATATGACGCTGGTCACTTTGTGTGGTGCCTTCATCATGGTGCCGCACACACAAGCGGTTATTCGGACTGGGTGACTTGAAATTTACTTTCTGTTACTGCCGCAATCTCGTGACGTGGTGGGGAGCAAGCAGGAACTGTCCAACATCACATCACGACTTCATCGACAGCCAGTTGAAGGTAACAAGTATGTCTACTGTGGCTGGGCGCCACGTTACCGACCACAGCAGGCTGTTTGACTGTTGATTTGCATACAGTGGTAGAATTCAGTACCGAATGCGTCCAGTAATACGAAGTGAGAGAAAGTACCAACAATGACGGTCGGTGATTACAGCACGTCAGTTTACAGAGGAGTGTGGATGATTACACTGCCCTTCCGGCTGGTGGTCACTACTACTGCTGATGAACTGATTCATGCCATGGCTCATGCGGTTGGTAGCCCGACTGTCACCGCGCGATCTCGGGTTCAATCTCAGGCCAGTCGGTGTGGAATTTGTCGTGGACAAAGTACTGTGGAAACACGTTTTCCCTGTCTGTATCGTTCCACCGATGCTCTATGCGTATCCGTCAATAAGTGACGCAACTGACCGCGCCGATAAACAACACAGTGCAAGAACCATCACCGGCAGTCACCTCTGTTCCACAGTTCGCATGTTCGTCTAAGTAGGTGCAGAAGTGCTGCCGTTTCCAGTCCATAACAGCTTGCTGCAGCAATAAAACTGTCTAATTATGCCACAATGAGAAAACATTTTTTTTTTTATCAACAGCGCTCCGGCTGTTTTTAAGTTTGTATCTTCAAACCGTTTCAATCAGGAAACAAATTTTATAAATGTACTGCAAGTGTATAAAAAGAATATCAACACAGCACACACAATTAATTTTGTATATCTTGTAATAAACCTTGAACATGTTTGCAACAAATGTGGTACCAGCATCACGTCGTGCTCCTTAATCTCGAGGTTTCTATCAATACAGATGGTCATCCGGGGGATTCTCACGACTCTGCGGGCGGTACTGCCCTTGATCAGTAACCATACGGAGATAAAACGTGTGCACATATTTCACAAAAAATAGTGAACATAAACGCACACTCTCACTTTAAGACGATGTGTTGTTAGAATCCATTCCTATTTGCACACAACACACGCATAATTCTAAATGCCTGTGTCTACAGCACAGACAATATGTTTGTTTTCTCTCACTTTTACGGCTTTCATCTGAATCACCCTCGCACTCTTAATATTCCACCGCGTTATTAAATTCGGTGTCTTTACTCGCTGCACACACATTCCGCTGAACTGCAGCGCGCACGGCGTCTGGCTGCTGTAACAGTAAATATTTAAGCCTAGGAAAACGGTCGAACAAAATGATTTTCCTTGTTCAAACTTCTGGGAATGTTTAATGGAGTAAAGCTTAATTCTTGCAGACATAAACGCAGCAGTGCCACTGTTTACTGACACTGTTACTCGCGCATGATGTGCACCGCTATACAGCACAGTGTTGCAAATACTGTGTGCGACAGACACACTGTGTGGGCCTACGGCTCTTCAGTTGACAGAATTATAAACAAACGTCGTCTTGATCAACTTGTTCGGCGACGTTTTAACAAGAAACCTGGAATGGCGATATCGAAAATCAGCTGCAGGAGAAGTTTAGTGCGCATATGTGAGTACAAGGCACAAATGTCAGTACACTGCGCACCTGTCAGTATGCTGCGCACATGCCAGTGCGCAGATCACTTACAAGCATATGGGACGTAAAGTAATGGCTGCAGGGCACAATGCCGTGTACATGGTGTGAGACAGCAAGTTTACATATTTCGTCTTCCTGTCATCAGTAAACACACCTAAAAACAGCGCCCAGATCGCTCACTAGGTAGCAGAATGCGCAGTGAATGCCTTTGTATGTATCCAGCAGATGTCTCTTAACGCCAGACTGGTTTCTCTCAGGTCCACAGGCACGTCATTTTCGGTTCAATCGGCGTCTGATAGCCCAACCTAACATACAGAAGGTTGTTCTTGACCCTAAGCATCAAACGGTGAACGCTGTTAGCACAGAAATGCTGTTCATCGCCATGACAAGAATTCAAGCGGTCAGCTATATGCACAGACAATTTAAATTTTGGGCGAAAGTCCTCGGTCCCTAGGTACTCTTCCCAAAGAAGACTGAGTGGTCCAGTATCAGGTCTGGACTTACTAATGTCACGCAGCACGCAGTAGGGTCCATGTGGACTGAGGGTGACAACTTTCTGAGCAGTACGACTTTGACCTTGAGGGTGATTTTGCAGTAGAAAATCACGTCGTTAAATATTCATCACCAGCAACAGAAACACAATGGGTTGAAATGTAGTTGTGTCCTACGTTCGAGTTGATACTATTATGTTACATTGTCTTCCATCCGGTCAGAATTGCGCACAATTTCACCTTCAGCTTCTTAAATTGAACAAAAAACCAGCAGTGGCAGTAACAGAGGCTGTACGCTTTATCCGCAAGGCTAGCGTGGAGATGAGTCAGCCTATCCAGGGTACAGTCATTCACCGGTGGCCAGCATATTCTACCAATAAACAGCGAGGCAGTCAGTGGCTCATTGAAGCTGAAGGTGCAACATCTGTTCGCAGCAGAGTGCAAGTCTATGACACCAGCATCCATAAATACAATATCTGCAGGTTTGCTGTTTTATCGCGTACCAACAGCACTGTAGGTTTATCGCACAGTTGGCATGCATACGCCGGGACATCCAGGGACGACAGCTGCCGTGTTCAGAGACACGACGAAAGCTACACTCTGTAGTTTGTTACTGTGTCAATCACTTCAGTTCCTTAACACACAGGCTTGTGACATTTTCGTCGAAGTTCTCCACCAATTACTCTCAAATACTCGAAGTAGTTTTATCGCAAACAGTTGTGCAAACATTATCAATTGTCCTGGAGAAAATAATGGCTACTGTCGTCACAATAAATGAGGAACTTTCTGGACATTCCTTGCAGCAACACTAACACTGAAAAGTGTCACGCGAACGCTGCCGTCAGTAAGAATTGCAACATTCATGCGATCTGTTCTATCAGAAAATTTGTATTTTCACATTGCGTGTCCGTAAACAATCGCTGCTATTGTAACGCGAATCACAGCACGTTTATACTAATCCCGCCTACATTTAAAACAGAACTGGACGGTCTCTCTGTGTGCTCCTAAGCAAGGCAGCTGCGAATGCAGCGTTCTATGTGATAAAGCTGCCGTGCTGAGGGACACGACAAAAGAGACGCTCTGTACAAACAAGTCAACGTTACCCTTTGCGCTTTCCTCTTGTCGGCCCTCTGGTTTTGATGATATATTCGACTGAAGTTGGACACGATGACAGGCACCGGCAAGGCAATGACAAGCACTCCGCTCAGCGAGCAGACTCCGCCCACAATCTTGCCTGCGATCGTACCGGGCACCATGTCTCCGTACCTGCACAGTACACAAAGTAGAGTAGATACTCGATGTTCGTGACTAAGTAGGATAAAACCGTCACGAACATCGGAATCCATGTGCATAGCACCAACATACTTACAAAATAGGCTTACCACAATAAAAATATGAAAATAACCTTGAAAAGCATAAGTACGAAAGATCAATTTCAACAATATACGAACACTTTCGGAAGCACAAAATATATTAACAGGTTGAATGACAGTCGCATTACATAACTGACCTAAGTAGTAGTCAATGAAAGACAGACCTTGAATGCGCTTAGAGTGATCTGCGCAATACGAGAGTGGGAGAAGCCGATTCACCAGCCACAAGGTCCCATTTAGATTCTTCAGAGCCAGTCACGAAGGGTCGAAACAATTGTGTTAGAACGGACGATATTGAAACGTCGAAATTCTGAACATCAAGTTTCAGAAATTCCGAAATAAGTGCTATACATATGCATGTCGTCCACTAGCCTAGGATAAGTGTGACCGAGCGGGTGGATCCAAAGCCCGCAGCTACTGTGAGCGTACGCGCGTCGATGCATGTCGGACAGTGCTCAAGTAGCGCACCTGACGGCACATCAACACACCAAGTCCAATGACCACTACATGTTTCGGCACTGAAAACGGGCACAGTCACTAGATGCGGCATTCACTTGCAAACTGTATGCTACATTTAATGTCACTAAAACACCATAAAATTAAAAACTAAAACTTCTGTAAGTATCGCTGTTGTTTATCACAAGGGAGTGAAATTTCCATCCTATGCCTCTGATTTCGATAACCAGTATACTAAGGTTTAGAGGGCAGACCCCAAGTGATAACACACCTTGTAGTTTGAACTGACCTTTCCGCCCTTCCCCATTTCCGGTTACAGTTTACACAAAATTCACCCCTATTTTGTAAAAACGGGACAATCCGCAAAATATCAATTTTACAGGAGAAGCAAGAAGGTGGACACATGACAATGCCACGAGAGGTAGAATATCCCCCACCTATCTTGGTTATTCTTGAATACTGAGTTGTTATCTTTTTCACATATCATGGAGGAACATTAGTTGAATTATTCGCTTCACATAATTCAGTTCAGCTCAGAGTGGCAGTTGGTGCCTTTTAACAAAACTGGGGCCGTTTGTTGGAGCTCCTGGGCTTGGTCCAGTGGCGCACAAAATGTTACAGGTGGTTCCTTGTGTCGATGCACGAACACAACAGATCATTTACATACCAACTAGATTGATGTTTAAAGATCCAGTCCGTACCGCGCAGTAAACACTCCGTCTAAGTTACAAAAACCAACCAGTTAATGCTGTATAGGGAAATAATCGCTGTTTCTTCTCAGATCCACACAAAACACTTAAATACAGTGTGTGGGCAGAACGTAGAATTTGTGAATGTTACAGCTGGCGGTACATATAGTGACCACTGAACTTCATGGGGTTAAAGCATCAGGCCTAGAAGTGCGTGAATGTTGTACAGGGGAGGATGGGGGGAAGGGGGGGCATCTATATTCCCGAGACGAGGGTTTGTCCTCAGTAACAGGTGTGTTGTAATGAAGCAGTGGCATTTCATTCAACAAGGATATTTAGCAATCATAGGTCACTGGTGTCATTACACTGCGATAGGTAGCCTATCACGCTGTCTCATGACAGGACTTGTAATGAACTCTTGTATTACGGTGGTGAAATTTCCACAAAATGCTGTTAATTTAGTTCAATTGAATTTATTCTGTGACGCTGTGTATCTACAGGTGACTGCTTACCTGTAGATACACGGCGTCACGTCAGTCAATGACAGGGTACAGCCCGGTGAGTAAAGACGCGACAGAGAATGAATACAAAACATTCCTCATCCGTGCTCCTAGCAGCTGTCTAATCTCTGATGACTTCCTAACCATCATTAGCAGTAGCGGCAACAGGTTGCAAGCCACTCCAGGCTTATCCTGCTTTAATGAGTGTTTGTCTTTCCATCGTTTACTTGGTCGACCTACGTTTCTTCCGGCAGTCTGAATGTAAAAATATTCATAAGCTAACTTTGGAAACTGTGCAGCGTTCATTCTTAACAAATGTGCCAACTTTAGTCCATAATCCACCATCATTTAACACAAAATGTACACTCGCACAGTTAGTTTTCCTCTTACTTTTCCTCTGTTTTATAGTGATGTAACACATATCTTGCCAATGATCTCAAAAATTGCACCTCTGTTGTCTCAGTACTTCTTCCACGTTGATTTGCTGACCCTTCACTACAGAATTCGGAGCACTATACGGACTGCAGTTCTTCGTGTTCTGCTGGCCTGGGTGTATCGTGGATCGTGGATGCATTTTAAGACACTACAAATTAAAACTCCTCCATCCTGGGCGGTAGTTAAAATTTAAACCACAGCGTCACTGCAGGGTTACAGTCCAGTTCTCACATCTGTAGAAGCGATGGAACTCCCTTTATACTTTACCAGTTCAATAATGTTTCAATATAATTTGTGTCAAATTTGCGTCAAATTCCTCCATACGCCTATGCTGAAGACCTTGTACGAAATTACGTACTTGCATTTGTTTACTGTTTACGATACACTTCATACCTAATAGATAAACTCCATTTTCCTGCCACCAGTACTCTGGCTACCATCGTCTAAGTTCTAGAGTTGTTACTGGTGTAGCGAAGGAAGGCTGTACAACGAACTTACAGCGCGGGAACAGGCTTCCAACTTCAACTGCACCACAAGTGCTTATTCTTCCACTGTCCCGAGTGTCAGCTATTGACTAAACCGGGGATTACCAAAACTCTGGGTCGCGAACCCTACGTGGGTCATGACACCCATCTAAAGGCGCGTGAACTCCCGACGTAATGAAGCCTGTGTACTTCTGCATTTACCATTTTAACTTCACTTAGGATAAAATAAAATTGTAAGAAGCTGAGCAAATGTGTACAATTTGTAACATATTTTTTCAATCCATTATGTTACAAATTCCCTGCGATTTGCTTGGCCAGTGTAATTTTATGATTCTGAGGCGCTTAAGAGAAATCTGAGAGTCTTTCATCTAGATGGCAGACGCTACCTCAAGACCGACGTACGTCTGCTGGTACGGTACCAGGTATGCTGTTCCCGCGAGAAAAAAAGGCCAGGGAGTGAAGCGAATCAATCACCTTCGTCTGGTGTGCAGCTTCAGAGTGCACTGTGCTACACCTTCAGTTCCTCCACCGTCCTCACGGCGTGGTTCTGCATTAACTGCAATGACAACGTAACCAATATCCCTTTTATCTGGTCCCTAAGTACTGCAGCAGACAAGGGATGTCCAGGCGGACATTCTAAGAGACAAAGCTGCCATGCTCGGAAACAAAAGAGATATCCTGCAGGCGAAAGTCAGACAGAAGAAATTTTACACTCATGCAAGCAGAGGTACGGCAGACAGCAGGCTTAAACCGACAGCTTACAGAGTTCACAGTGTTGCTGGTAACGTAACTACCTATCAAGTTGCTTAGCTAAAATCTGTTCAAACAATATGCACATACAAGGATTTCAAAAATTCTTATAAAGTCACCCAACTACACCACAACACGTTTCGGCGGCGTCCACACCATCAACAGGGAAGTCCACGTCCACGATGCAAAACCACTGCCGCTGTTCACTTATCGTGCGTTCAGTCAGATGCACTTCGTATCTCCATCAACACGGTAGCAACTCTGCAGCTGCCGAACACAGTGCACATCAGAATGCAACAGTTGGCAATATCGGTGTGCGGGTGTGCGTGCGTGCGTGCGTGCGTGCCTGCCTGCCTGCGTGCCTGCGTGCGGCCGAGCTCGCGAATTCGTTATGTTACGTTCTGGCGTGGTTGGCTGTCCAGCTGACAGGTTTACACCGACAGCTTCCAGGCCAATACCGACGGCTCCTGGACTGATGCCGACAGTCAATAGGCTTATACCAACAGTTCGAATGCTTATACCGATCGCTCACAGGCGTTTACCGGAACTCGTCAACGACGCATCCTAAACATTGAACATACGACTGGGTCCGCGCGGAGCGCCTTGAGTTGTCAGGAACTGTAAGCACGTGACGTTTCTGATAAAATGGTGATTACTGTTTGCGAGGTCTTTAACGAAATGAAATGACAAACTACGAGCGCACCCACGACTTCACTTCCGCTGTTCTAAAGCGATATAGATATAGCAGCCACAGTTTCTTGGAGAAAAAGCAAAAATAAGCAGTGATACTCTGACGGTAAGGGTATATAGCTTATCCCAGTAACACCCTCACCGACAGGTGGTGCTCTCATCTGAAAGTTCACTTCTCCCGAACATCCGAAATAGCACTGCTTGTAACGCACAGGTGTCGCCCGCTTGTACTTCTGATATAAAATATAATGAACGTGAAGATGAGTATGGATGTTTAGTGGAATAATACTGACGAGGAAAAACTACAGCATTTGGCGAGAAACTTGACCCAGTGCCAATTTTTAAACTCAAATCATGGACTGGCTTGAAAATGAAACCGGGCGTCCGGCGCCAGGCCGGTGACTAACCGCCTAGGGTGTAGAACATTGCGGACATATTTAAAGCGAAAATCCTAACTTGAATTGCATGTAAAGACCCAGTCCGCACCGCGCAGTAAACACTCTCCGTCTCGGTTATACAAACCAGCCAGTTAATGCTGTATAGGGAAATAATCGCTGTTTGTTCTCAGACCCACACAAACACACATGTGTGAGCAGAACGTAGACTTTTTTAATGTTAAAACTGGTGGTATTAATGTACGGTCAGAGCCCAACGAGTTAAAAAATAATAGAAAATTTGGAAATAAAAACGACAACCAAATACGACAAAACCCAGAGGGGGGCTACATATAGTCTGCAGGCATCAAGATAACTTGCATTTAACTTTTAAACTTTTTAGTTAAAATATTGGCTTTGGAAAAATCACAGATTGAAGAATATCCTCGTCGTCAGGCAAAAAAAAAAAAAATAATAAGGAAGGTGCAATGAACTGCAGAAGAATAAGAAAAACTGGATCTGAAGAGATACAGTGTGGTTGAAATGCAGGAACCACGTTTGCGGAAGGATCTATTGCCACCATATTCTGGTCTGCACGACGGTTACATAGCATTGCAAATGCACGAAAATAAGGTAACCGAGCGCGCAGTCTCTTTCAGACATTCCTAGGATTTGGGGCCCTACCTGTTTGAAATCCTCAACTGAAAAGTCGGATAAAGCGAAAGGCGTGAATAACAGATGCGAAAATATGAAACACCGAGCCAGTCTTTTCGGGGCCTTCTGTCCAATGAAGCAGCATACACTGCGATAAGGAGGGACAAATGTTCCAAACAGGTTACATTTGAAGCCCAAAATTGTTTCAGAGGTTACCGCTGATACAGTGGCTAGTAGCCTGCTGTGAGAAGAAGAGTATGTTTAGATGCTGGAGGACAGGTCATCTTACCCGTTGGTCCGCATTTTCCGGGCCAGATTTGGTAAGGAAAAATAATGTAAAAATTCCGCGCCTTTCCGGAGATCACATCGTGGACTGCAAATGTGCAACATCCAATCATTCATACGCGCGCGCGCACGCACGCACACACACACACAAACACACACACACACACATATATATATATATATAACGTTCATCCATATTTCCTTGCTTGTTAAGTGGCGGAAATTCGTCTCGAGTGCCGTATCTCTGGTGCCAACTGACCACAAACAACGAGGACAGCCGCACACTTTTCTTCCTGGGGCTAAGGAAGAGCACATCAGAGAATAGCGAGACTCGGATTATTCGGAGTGCTGAGAGAGAGAAAAGTACCAACAAATTACTGCATGCAATAACGAACGTACAGACAGAAACGTAAAAATCTGTTGCAACAGGCTGTGCATTACGGTAACCCTATGGCACCAAACTGGCGGGAATGGTAACGGTACCGTCATGTCATACCTGTGCACAGGGAAACAGACATACGTGTAGCTTCACTCATTCTTAACATCGGCACTAGAAGAAGAGGAGTGGCCAATTTCACGCTCCGGCCGTATTATCCCTGGGGAAAGAGCACCCGATACGCATTGAATAGGAGGCTGGATGGGCCCCAGTCCCGGTCTGGACGTTTTGGGGGAGATAAAAATCTAGCGGAAATCGAGTTCCGGATTGTGCACCAGTAACCTGGTCACTATACTGACTGAGATAACCCTGGTGGACAACCGTGGAAACAAAATGAATACAAGATCAAGAAATATAAAAGTTAATTCACAAATAGGCCCACACGTCGACAGTAATGAAAATAACGTAGTATAACTGCACAGAAACACGGGCTGCCAAATGAACACAACGGATACAGTTTCTTATATTTGGCACATCAAAACACTAGGGGACCAACAGCACGTGCAGTGTGCACAAACACTAACTGTCAGCAAGTTAAGACTTTTGTCACAACCGTCAGAAGGAGTGTGGTTCTGTTCATCATCATCATCATCATCATCATGATCATGTGTCGTTACAGAATATTTACAGCTGCGTGCCACGACTACATTAAGTTACTGTAAAGAAAATTAAACCACAATTAATAATAAAGTAATTATGCCCAAATGGTTCAAGGTTTGTTGTCTTGCCTACTTTATTGTATTTATGACATTTATATGTTTTAATATTACTCTTGTTTGTGTTCAGACATGTGTGTTGGGAAGTAACTGACAGTAGCGACAGATGTGTTGGGAAGTAATTAACAGTAGCGACAGATGTGTTTTGGGATATAACTGACAGTAGCGACAGATGTGTTTTGGAAAGTAACTGACAGTAGCGGCAGGCGTGTGTTGGGAAGTAACTGACAGTAGCGACAGATGTGTGTTGGAAGTAACTGACAGTAGCGACAGATGTGTTTTGGAAAGTAACTGACAGTAGCGGCAAACGTGTGTTGGGAAGTATCTGACAGTAACGACAGATGTGTGTTGGGAAGTAACTGACAGTAGCGACAGGTGTGTTGGGAAGTAATTGACAGTAGTGACAGATGTGTTTTGAGAAGTAACTGACAGTAGCGACAGATGTGTGTTGGAAGTAACTGACAGTAGCGACAGGTGTGTTGGGAAATAACTGACAGTATCGACAAGTGTGCTGGAAGTAACTGACAGTAGCAAGCTGCGCATGTTTTGTTCTGGTACCATTCCCAGGCGTAGATGGGAGGATAATATTAGCATGGATCTTCAGGAAGTGGTATGGGGGCATGGACTGGATTGATCTGGCTCAGGATAGGGATAGGTGGAAGGGTCTTGTAAATGCGGTAATGAACCTTCGGGTTCCATAAAATGCGGGGATTTTCTTGACCAGCAGAGAACCGGTTAGCTTCTCATAAGGACTCTGCAGCATGGGGTACAAAATGTATCTCAGAACAAATTGTCCTACTTCTTTCTTTAATCAACTCTCCTGGGATTTGATCAATACCCGGTGATTTGTGTCTTTTTAGCTGTTCAATAGCCATCTTAACCTCAAAGCCACTGGACTCAGGCACTAGTGGCTCAGCCGTATATATTTCTGTCTGCCTAGCAATATTAACTCCAAGTACATTCAATAGCTGACAGAAATGGTTTCCCTACCTAGCCAAAATACTAGCGGAGTCTGTAACCAAGTCACCTTTCTCATCCTTCACTACACTAGCTCCACGCAGGTAACCCTTCTTAAAGTCACTGTTGCCCCTATACAAGTCTCTCATATTTTGATCTTTCTGTTAGCTTCAAGTTCATCAACTTTAGCTTTCAGATATTCCTTCTTTTTGTTCCTGAAATGTCTGCTAACATGACGTCATACATTGTTTAGATTATCTACAGTACTATGGTTTGGATCGTAACCACTGCATTTAGCCTGCTTCCTTTGATCTAAAAATCGTGAACATTCTTCATCAAATTATGATTTATGCTGCTTCACTCCGTACAGATCCAGATTCTCTTTGGGTTTTGATATTCTCTTTAATGCTTCTCCAAGACCTTTTTATGTCCTTGCTATCATTTAAGTTCTTCAAAGAAGCAAACCTGTTTCACATCTTAATCTTTTACCGTTGCCTAACCACCAGCTCACATAATTTCTTTAAATTAAATCTGTCCACATCAAACATGCGTGCCGCTTGTTTACTTGCCCTGCCATTTGCAACCCCCAGATAGTGATCAGTATCTCAGTCAGTTCCCCTGAAAGGCCGTTCATTGAGTGTACTTAAATGCCATCTCCTGTCTATCGATGCGTGATTAATCTGACTGTGAGTCTGCAGATATGCAGTACTTTCTGCTTTGCTACGGCAGAAATATTATGAGAACGCTCTTCAATGTTACGCTTAATGTAAATCGCCTGTATTGTTTTCAATAACTTAAGCCTAGATACCTTAAATGCACTACTGATATTGTTTTAAATGCAATTAACAGTAAATGAAAATATTTATCGACCGTATAACAAAACACTATTCGCTGTCCCAACTTCATCACAGCGTCTCCTCCGTCTTCTGAGCGCGACTGATCACCGAATAGTCTGAACATGTTTAAGGACGTCAAAACAGTGTGTCAGACCGACAGAATTGGGAAGCCTAGAAAATTCTGGCTCTTCTTGGTTCTTCAATTGCATCTCCAACGTGGGACAGTTCTCCAGAAATGGGACCAGAACAATAAAGAGTCAAAAACCCTTGCAAACTCACTGACCTGCAATGTCCGGGTGCAATACTTTGAGGTAAAATTTGAAGAGGCAGACAGTAAATATTCTGCGAAGGAGAAAAGCCTAAATCTACTGACTGGGTGCGGCAGCAAACAAGGCAGCATTCTGTTTCACTGTCAATGCAGCGACCTAGCAATGTGAGGTTGTTCCATCTGGATTATTTGAATACAGACATTCACACTGCTGCATTCATCACGGATAAACGGCAGTAACTTCGGTAGTGTGGTTCATCTTTGTTACTAAAATACAGCAGTGCAGACTGAACTGTTGGAACTTGGAAACTGGTGCGTTTTGTACGGTTTTAATGTTCTGAGTTAGTGCGAATCAGAATGGATACATTGTTAACTGGTAACTTCAGCCAGAAGGTACAGAAATTACATCAATGTTTTTGCCAAATCTACAAAACCAGACGATCCACCTGTGAAGAAACTGCTTGCAACTTGGTACTGTTGCACCGAGAATCGAGCAAGTGATGTGATCGACACAGCTAACAACTACCAACTAACAAGGTACAGGTATGGAAATATTTCAGGTGTTTGGGCGCCTGATCAATAGAACGAACAGTATATCATGGCAGACTGCAGTCTGTCCTGTTGTAATGTAGTCCCTCAATTATGTCGTACGTTAAATACTGATTTGGTGTCCTGGGTTTGATGAGAAACGGAAACTGATAATTCATACAAACTAAAAAATGCGGGACAAAGAGTATCTTCTAGCATATGGCGATATAAACTCGTTCAGGACAAATCCTAAGGGCGGGTTTGTCTGAAGCACATCAGCTGCTCTTGCTAGTCCAGGGACGGCGTACGCAGTGGCAGCGCAGCGGTCTGCTGCTGGAGATCGATTCTAGCCAGCTTACAAACCAAACAGTGCCCGGATGTAAACTGCCTTCCTCTCTACACTCGCCGATACAACTGCCCATCGTTCTGAATTCTCTGATACAACTGCCTGCCTCTCTACATTTCCTGATATACCCTAACTGCCTGCCTCTATGTACTTCTGGTACAACTGCCTGCACACTTCCTCAGCCAGCGGCCTACACCCCACACACAAAACAGCCTGCCTCCGACATTCCCTTCAATACAGCCCGCCTCTCTACTTGCCTGACAACTCCACGCCAAATATATCCAACATCTTTAAAAGTCGAACCCCCCCCCCTCCCCCGTTAGCTAGTTCAGTCTTCCGAAACACAAAAAAAATTGCGGACCCCCAGAAACAAATAGTTGTGCTTCGTAACCAGTAAAAGATCGTATTACACACATTCGGTTATTTATTTCCTTACTGCGGCTGCTCGGCACTCGGCTACACGTTTCGTCCGTTCATGCGGAAATCTTCAGGCCGTATTTTGCAAGAAGAAAATGGAACAACTGTTTCCCGGTACGGGCATGCCGATACTGCTATCTCATTGTTTTATAGAAATTATTCCGATGTGCCAAATTTAATCTTGCTGTGAGTTTGAAAACTGCACGTAACGGTGAACAGCTTTTCCATTTTTTCCTTGTAAAACCAAGGCCTGAAGATGAACTTATAAACGGTCGAAACGTGTAGCCGATTGCCGACCAGCCGCAGAAGGGAAATGAATAAGCAAAGTTGTGTAAGACGCACCAACCCACCTTACACTACAACAGCACAAACATCGAAGTTGGACTTCAGGCCGCCGCTACCGCACAAAATACACAACAGAAACTTTTATAATGTCAGATCAGCTGCAAATGAGTTCGCGCTTTGTTCATCATGACAACAAAGCAGAAGAAACCTAGCAGTGGCTGAAGTGCCAAGACTGGCTGCGAAGTTGTGTACATTCGCCGGATCCTCGCGACTACGGTGTTCCGCAGCCCCTCAGTTCAGATCACTGCCACAGAGCAATCAAAGGCAGAAATGAAAGGTCTGATGTTAATGTCAATTTTAGAGCGGAATGGCCACACAGTGCATTTATGTGTTTTGTGTGGATCTGAGAACAAACAGCCATTATTTCCCCATACAGCATTAACTTACTGGTTTTTATAACCGAGACTGAGTGTTTATTGCGCGGTACGGACTGGATGTTTAAATGTAATTCGGGTTCAACCTGGCCCGTTAATTTTTCCACCACACTTCAGTTTCCCCCGTCAGTATCATTTCTCCAGTGCCCCCACACTCATCTTCATCTACATGCTGCTCTGACCAGGAAAACGAAAGGGCGAAGTCTGGAAACCTACCAAAAATAGAAGTGCTCTTTCGGAAAAACGGGAAGCATTGGATAGAAAACAACTTTCTCTTAGCCTTACTGTGCCATGATTCAGGCCGTTATTCGCCGTCTTGCACAGCGGAGCCCGGCCATGTCACATTTTTGGTACTGGGACAGATTTTTCTCCGAATACTTCGGCTCTCCCCTGTCACTGTTCGGAAATCATGGAGCAGTAGATGAAAAGAACCCTACGATCATGCCATCTACCGGCAGTTCCGTGTAACTGACTAGCTAGCACTTGTATATTATTCTCTTTTGCACTTCGCGCCTCAATAAATCACGACGTAAACACATCTGCTGCCCGAGGAAACTTTATTTCCACTCATCCTAAATATAAACTGGACTCCACAATAAGAAACTTCCCTCCACATCCACTGGCAGACTGTAAGCTATATTTGACTGCGTAGATCCACATTTATGCCGCATGGCAGTACAGCTACAAACTGGCTGAGATCTGACTCAACAAACAGAAAGTAAACTGTTGAAATTGCCATCAAATGCAAGGGAAGGACGTAACAGGAGACTGAAGGACACTTCCTTTTGTTCTGCTCACCAAATATTACTCGGGTGATCAAACAAAAAGGATGAGATGGGCGGAGTATGTGGCATGTATGGGAAACAGGGAGATGCACACAGGGTGCTGGTTGGGAAATATGAAGAGTCCACTTGCAAGACCCTGGTGTGAATGGTAGGATAATGTACGCCTTGAAGCAACAGCATGGGAGGGCGTGGACTGGATAAGTCTGGCCCAGGACAGGATCACTGAACACGATCTAAATTTGGAATTCCATATAATGTGGGAGTTTCTTGAATAGCTGAGAAACTGTCAGGTGCTCAAGAAGGACTCTGCTGCATAGAATCGAAAAGTTTCGATCAGAATTTCTGCAGGCTGCTTTCCTGTGGCACAAATCAGCTTCAGCCGTACAGTACAGCAGCTAACGGCTGACAGCCGCGTCAGGTTGATGACACAGACAGCAGTCTGCAGACTGACTGTGTTCATCGGCAGGGTCTTGCTCTGACCCGACAGCAGTACCATGGCCAATAGAGCAGAAATGCTGTGCTGGGCTTTACTTCTCTTTGGGCGCCCCTTTTCTCTGTTTCAGTATCTGGTTTTGGGACCCCACGCTCGACTTGAAGTAAAGCCCTCTTTCCTGCTGAAACTGCTGGTAGCTTACAGTGCTGCTGTCTGCCGGTACACAGATGGTCATACGGAGTGACGAAATGCTACTTGAATCGGATATTTTACTGCTTGCAACTGTCAACATGCGGCACAACAGTAGCACCAGCTGTAGTGTGCGTGAGTTCAGGCTTTCGCCGCGAAGTAGATGAGAACTGCGCTCTTCTGGGTCATTACGCAGCAAGAAATGGTAATTGTTGATCCTTGAAGATAGGACCGATAGGCTGTCGCGAAACGTCGAGTAAGATATTATCACTACTCCCTGCATAATAACTCAGAAGAGCGCAAGCGCAGTTCTCACTAGCTTTAGTAGCTTCATTAGCGTTGGTAGTAGTAGCTGTGGCATCAGTAGTAGTAGTACTTTAATTTGGGGAAATCTAAATATAGCAATTGAAACCCATTTACTTAACACTTGTATCGTCTACAGTAATGCAGGTGGCTATGAACTGGAAACTGCGCAAAATCTCTATGCTTGTAAATGCTGCCTGATAAGCAATGGAAGGTGCATTTATGAACAAAAAGTGTTAGCTCAGTCTGTCTGTTCGCAGAGGGCCGCGCGTAACTGCACTTTCGTCGCCGTGGAGAAACGAAATGAACAGCGAGTTTCTGCAAATTCGGAAAGAGCAGGCAGAAACTACAGAACACATAAAATGTGTGAAAGTGTTTGTACTAATAAAGCCGTAACTGGTACGTGTGTTTTCGGACTGAAAACTTGAGGGGGGGGGGGGCGGCGTGAGGACCTTGAAAAAGGTCAAACAGCGGGCAGACGTCAGCTGTTCGAAATTCGGGAACAGTTGCCAATGTAGGCGAATTGGTGACCGGAGGGCGCCGAGTGACGGCCGGGAGAGGTTTCGTGAAGATGGGAAACGAAGATCTGCACCAAGTCTGTTCGCACAGTCCCAAGAATAAGCTGTCTGGTGGAGTTCGGCCAGCCACCTTATTCACCTGACCTCACACCAACCGACTTTTCACCATTCCATGAAACAAAACACGCCCTCAAACAGATTTCAGGTCGTCAAGGGCATCGAGAAGAACCTAGCCGCTGAATTACAGGCAGTGCTTTTGGGTGCCTTCGATTACTGTTTTGTGGAATTTTGGAAAGATGTACAATGTTTGTGGCAGGTGGACATAACTTCTAAAAATAAGACAATTTTCTTCTCAGATAATGTGTGTCTGTCCTGGCAGCACAGTTCCAGAACGTCGCCTTTTGATTTCTTACAGCATTTGGCAGTAACCTTATGGCCCATTTCCATACCAAATTTCATTCTCCTATCCCCAATTCTTTAAACCAAATCACCATCAGACCCACATTAATTTCCTTTCAAATGTCTTCGCAACATTCCGCTGAACAATTCAACCTGCTCTCATCCGCATAAATCCTAATACAGGCTGAAGCAGCCATTCTCCCTGCACATATAATTTATGTATGGGGCAATTTCTTATCTGACAACAATCGATATAACTTCCTGTCGGCTTGTTTGACGTATTAACGTAGCCCACTCAACCATCAGCCCACATGCGCGGCGGAGTAGCGAAAGGAACATACAAACGAGAGTTGTCAAATAAAATAAGGAACACTATACTTGTTACTGCCCTCTGACGGTCGTCCTTCTGCATACAACAAAGTAACCTAATATAACTGCACATCACATGTGGTTACAAACCCACAAATTCGGATCAACTGAATTTAGCTAAGATTCAAATTCCACAGACATTGGTTACGTCACACAATACTCGGTGACATTTTTCACACCTGATGGGGCCTAATGGAGATAGTTGTGAAAAATTAACAGGGTATTGCACGTTAAATTGATATGGTAACAATTAACGAAAAATTGGGGAAATATATGCAGAATACAACACTTCCGGGTAGTTGGTTTTGCTGCTGCCTGCAGACGTGAAATGTTGAAGTTCTCTTACAAATAGCGTAAAATTTATGGTTGCAGTCTTCTTGAGTGCGTCTATTAACGACGCCGACAGTTACAAAGATTTCATGCCTTCGGTAATAGATGGAGATGGCGCATTGGTGGAACGATACTGTCAGGGGAAAACAGAACTACTTGGAGACAGCCCCGACTCAGTATCACTTTGTCCACCACAAATCCCACATGGTTTCCCAGGGCCTCCGTCGTGAGAGGGCGGCCGGTACTACGGGGCGGCGTGTTCCTGTTCTCCATGTCTTCATGCCGTATGCTCTAACCCCTGCACATCCGACATTGGTCTACGGCACTGCCGTGAACCGGACTCCTGGCATTCCGTTTATTCTATCTGAACCAAACAACACTCAATTTCAGATTGGTTTAATCCAGAATCAGCTATAAAATTTGTTAACAAACGTCTTAATGCTGTCATTCGTTTTGACTGAACAGGACAAATTTGGGTCCCATTGCCGAGTTTGATAAAAGACAGCTGAACCCAATGGACTTCTCACTGTCTGTCTGTACAGAAGTGAATATGGTTAGTTGTTTTATTCATTGCTCCCTTGGTTGTTTACGTACGTCCTGCAAATGCACGGGAGATGGTGCAATGCCTGTTACTGATCCACCGGTAACAATGGCACTGTCGACACTGCGGTGACTCGAATGCAATAAAAATACCTGAACTCACAACCACAAGCTGCTCTGGCAGCAAAACGTGTCTGTTGGGCAATGTGTAAACAACTGAATGCATCTCGGTGAAGGAAAATCACCACCTGACCCACCAAACGGCCTTATCTGTCTTTAAAACACACGATATGATACAGCAACACCAGAGGAATCTAAAAGTATCGTTTAAAAAAACAGCACAGATTCGGACAGCCGATATATCAGCTAGCAAATTCTGGGACTGGCCACTGTGTCGCTGGGCGAGCGGTGACCGGGATTCCGAAAACACTTAGTGGTTTAGCAACGTCAGCAGCTGTTCACCAAACGGCACCTCGTAGCCAGACAGCCTGGGTCCTCAAAACTGCTGCACACAGATCACAGTGCTGCTGACAGAACACAGTTCATTGTAGCTGAACTGAATACTGACACTTGAAACACTGCTGCACACAACTCACACTACTGCTGACAGAACACAGTTCACTGCACTAACGTTTTGTTCAAGAAAAGAAACCGCTAAGATATACAACTTCATTAATTAATCGTCTGTCTTATCTTAGATGCTTTCTGGTTATGAATAGAAGATCAAGTGGGTTACTTAAGTAGGTTCCTGTTCCATGCTAAGTGGGTGCCGTGTAGCTTAGAGGTCTGACGAGTGCTTTACACACGAAAACAAAAGCAAGACAGATCGTGGTTCCAACGTAAGCAATCATAGCGGGTTGGATTATTTCTCTCTGCAGGGACTGTGATTCAGGGCATGAGAGACATGCTTCCTAGCAGAAGGTTGTTCTCCCATGCATTATCCCGACTTTCATTATTAATTTGGACCGATAAAATTGTCTTGAATATCACAGTCCATATTCAACGTAAATCTCATATTTGATTTAATAAACTTACGAAACGCCGGCAATACAGATATGAAAGAACCTTAAAATGCACGAAAAATATGAAAGCCTATTTTTAATAAAAAAGAGACTCTCTGGTCGCATAAAGTAAACTAAACGACTAAAATAAAGGTACAATTTCATGCCGTACGAAAGCTATCAAAGTCATGTAAAGAAAAGTAATAGCTTGACTTAGCTCAGCGTGGTCTGCGCAGTAGGACAGTGGCGGTGGAACACTCGACAGCCACGTAGTCTCATAGCGATCCGTCAAAATCAGTCACGAAAGGTAGGAAAAATAGTACTAAATACGAAATAAGGCAAATCTAAATCCCGAATATCGAAGTTCACGAATATCGAGACTGCACTACATCTCGTTTGTTCTCGGGCACAAACAGATTCTATGCTACATCATCTCACTAGAAACAGATAGTCCAGATTTCTGTCCTTAACGAAAACGACGCTCTCCGTAACCCACTTCGCACTAACGTCCATTTAAGCTGAGGTATTTCCAACTGCCTGTTGCCGCCAGGCTGCCCACACACCTGCCGAGCTATTCTTTTCTCCGTCACTCCAACTGCACATTTCACTTACCACGTAATTAATAATAAAACTTCTATGTATTTCAAATAGAGGCTTCAAACTACGAAGTCGCCCATAAGCAATGTTCTACATCAGTCTGTCCGTCTGCTTTCCTAGTTTCGAAACGTTTCACAAAGAACTGTCCGCTCAAATGCTATCAACACTCTTTTTTTCCCCCAGGAAAGACAGGAATGAGTCCAGAGCACACCGACAGCTGCTGGCCGAATGACTGGCGAATGACACTGCAACTTCCGGCAACGATTTTCCGTAATTTTACTCATATTCGCAAACCTTTACTGAGCCAATGACACTTTACATAGAAACAGCTAAAATATGTCATGCGCCCATTATCGTAAGGCGTTGTCCTTTGCTGTGTATTTTCTCGAAAGGCTTCCACCTCTCTCTCACTTTGTTCATTCGGCCCTTACTACAACATTACATTCTAGGCACTAAACTTGTGTGTAATGTACAGGGCTATCCAAAAAATTTTATATTTTATGGTATTTTTGCCTACAGGTTTCGTGGATTTAGCAATGCGACCAGACTGCCTTCGGAGCAACAAAGTCACGCTATAACTGGCAGACCTTCATCCGGGCTTCACGTTCCTTCGCTGTTGCAAAGTCAGTCTGATTGCCTTAGCAATACTGCTCATTAAAAAAAAACCGCAGAAGCAAAACTCCATACAAGTGTTAACCTTCTGAATCATCCTGTACATGAACAAACTGCACACTACAGGAGGGTGTGTGGTTGGAAGTAGTTTGCTGGGTTCCACTTCATGCAAGGGTGGTTCAGTGTCATGTGACTCCACTCGCATGAGTGTTGCCCCCAGTTGCAGTAAATCCTGCACAAATTGTCACTCAGATTACAGACGTTAGGGACAGCAACTAACAGTCTTGCTCCATTTGGATTGCTCGCAAGAACTGGAGAAATATTCAAGTTCGAGTAGCTTCTAGAAATGGATCCTGACGCACGTGACCTAAGGTCATCACAGCTGTGCTGCTGCAGATCAGAGTCGTCAGGTATATACAGTCGTGTCTTTGAAGTGGGCAGAAGGAGAGTCAACACTTGTGACTTTCGTCAGGTTCGAATCCTTCAGGGACAAGAGTCACGCCAAATGATCACAGTTCGGACCTAAATAAGACTCACTGCGGGCGCCCTGCAGAACTCGCTGGTGTTTGCACAGCTTGTCGACTGACCTTCCACTGGCTTTCACTACTTATAAACATCCTTTCATTTCAGTGATAACTAAATAAACTCCACAGCAGATACAGTGTCGTTAAATGACGCATGAGTAAATAAAACGGGAAATTTTAATTGGAACTACATATGTCACTGAACACGTCGGTTGAAGGTTATGACTCCAGCTTCGTATCTGAAGGTCTCGGTTTCGAATCATAGCCAGGACATCTGCTGCATAATTATTCGTGGTTCTGTCAAACTATCCATGCAACTGTGAGTACGCCACGGCCGTTTCCTTCTGCATCCCTGCCAGTTCATTGCTCTCTAATCATCCTGTACAAACCCAAGCACTACAAGCGCAATGAAATAACCAAAAGCAGAAACATTTTCCTTGGAAATATAATTTTGAGGCACGTGTGACTCCACAGGAGTCGCGATGGCTCAGTCGGTATAACCATTAGACCGCAAAACAGACCCTCCAGTTTGGGTGCGATTACCGGCGAGGCAAGAGAGTTTTTCCTCCTCCGAAACGTTCAGACCGGCTCTGGAATCCAGCCGGGGTGTGAAGTTCACCACTCGCCTCCGTCTCCAGTGAGAACGAGTGGACCTGTACCTCTACGCCACCTATATGCTGTATGTAGTGACAACGGACAGCCTTAGGTTTCTACACACTACGTTACGCAGCGCGTGGCATGCAACCCGCATTTCACAGGCCCTGTTCAGTGTAAACAAGGTGAAGAATAGGTTAATGTTGGACACAAATTAAGTATTAATCAAACGAGACGTACTGACACCATCGCATAATGCGGCCGCTTTTACCCCCAGGAAATACTCATTTCTGTTAGAGGCTGAGTCGACCCCAGGGCCATAGTGCGATCAGAAGGATTATGTCAATGAAAAATTCCAATGACACCATCTGCAATCGAACCAGCGGCCTTCCGATTTGTAGCGCAGCACCTTAACCACTGTGCTACCGCGGTCCCCCTAAGAAGCACAATACCTTATGAAATCATGTTCACGAAATACGAGCAGGAAGTGAACAAATGACCAAACGGCACAGCATCTACTTCACACCAAATATCATATATAATTGAATAGAAAACACAGCAAGAAAGATGACGTACAGGGAATTAAGACCGCTACAAACACGCGATATATTTATTATTTCAATAAATATTTGTAAAGTAGTGGTATCTCCGGGATCTCACTAAACAACAATGCGTACTGCTAGTGTACTTACGGTCCTCAAATTTTTGCTAATTAATGCCTGAAGACGGTTCGTTGAACCGAAACAAGTAGCACTGGACGGACGACAGACTTTAAAGTGTTGTGTTTGACTGAAACGATTCATTTGTATTCGACAAAATGTAACAAAACGTGAAAGTTCTGATGAATTCAGTGTCGAAATACCGCACATGAGCAACACACAGACTGCTCAGGATTAACCTCAAGTACATTTAAAGACCCAGTCCGTACCGCGCAGTAAACACTCTCCCTCTCGGTTATAAAAACCAGTCGGTTAATGCTGTATAGGGAAATAATAGCTGTTGGTACTGAAATCCACACAAAATACATAAATACAGCTGCGTGGGCGGAACGTAGAATTGCTGGATATTAAACTGGCGGTACATATAGTGACCACTGTGCGGTACATATAGTGACCACTGTGCGTTACATATAGTGACCACAGCGGTACATATAGTGACCACTGTGCGGTACATATAGTGACCACTGCGATACATATAGTGACCACCGTGCGGTACATATAGTGATCACAGCGGTAAATATAGTAACAACTGGGCTTTACAGACTTTAAGAGACTACAAGAAACTGACGTCTCTGGTACGAAACAAACAATTTGCAACATACGTCACTATGACACTGTAACGCTGATCACATTTCTACCTGCATCCCCCAAGTAACTGAGGGATATTCCTGTGGGACGTCCAACCAGCAGCAAACTTGCACATCGTAGGCTTATTTCGCACAAATAGACGTATAAATACTTGTTCGTGTCTGCCCAACCGAATTTTATAATTTTAAAACTATTTACCTGATTTAGGTAAAATTTCATAGCGCAAAGCCCATGGTAAAAAAAAACTGATGGGCGAGATCAGCGTCTGTACATACCGGTAAATCCCAGTTGAGCGTCTGTCCGTACCGGTAAATCCCAGTTGAGCGTCTGTCCGTACCGGTAAATCCCAGTTGAGCGTCTCTCCGTACCGGTAAATCCTAGTTGAGCGTCTGTCCGTACCGGTAAATCCCAGTTGAGCGTATGTCCGTACCGGTAAAACCCAGTTGAGCGTCTGTCCGTACCGGTAAATCCCAGTTGAGCATCTGTCCGTACCGGTAAAACCCAGTTGAGCGTCTGTCTGTACCGGTGAAACCCAGTTGAGCGTGTCTGTACCGGTAAAACCCAGTTGCGCGTCTGTCCCTACCGGTAAAACCCAGTTGAGCGTCTGTCTGTACCGGTAAAACCCAGTTGAGCGTCTGTCTGTGCCGGTAAATCCCAAAATTTAACCGTTTCAAATTTGTCGGAAGCCTCTCATTGTAGAAAGAATTATTAAAAGCCACAAATTGTACACCTTATGAGATTCCCAAATGTTCCAAATAGATTCTCGCCAGTAGAACGACGCATCTGTCTTCACGCTCTCCGAGTCTCAGTTTTGTTGCCATTACTGTTATTGTAATAATGTTTACAGGCACTTACACAACATATTCACTGTGTTTAATTTTTCCAGGTTTAAATGATAGTGCGACCTGAGACAGTCTTGGGGAGTGGGTCAGCAGAACTATTGACACCTGCGCTGGTTCAGAGGATTCGGGTCCTCTGTGATACGACGCCGTGTCCACCGGTTAGCGGTTTCCATCGTTTCCAACGAACGTAGTGCCTTCATCTAAACGGGTCAAACGGTCCATGAACATTGCATACACAACCTGTGAGACGTTGCACCGGTTTCGCGGGAGCAGAAAACGTAAGAGACATCTACTGAACTGAAAAAAAAAATGCAGGTGAATGCTGAACAGATCTGTCGACCAGGAACGTTCCTGTGAAAGGCTGCATATTTAGATACGATGTCTTGACTGAAATGTTCCTGTACTCGCTCGGCATCTCGAATGTGACGGCTGCAGAAGCACAAACACCAGACGAAGAGCTGACTTTAATGTCGGCATTTACTGAAGGTGGCAGAACAGCAACACAGCAAGCTTCCGGACAGGAGATACTTGAACGGACTTCAGCGGGCCTGGCTCACACACATACACACACACACACACACACACACCGCAGGGCTAACGACGTGACACAGACCAGGCTAAGAACTGCACACAACACCTACACTTACTGGCTAACTCTTACGTACTTACTTACTTACTCCATGGAGCAGAGTCCTTCTTGAGAACCTAACCGGTTTGCAGCTAGTCAAGACATTCCCCGCATTTTATGGAACCCGAAGGTTCTTTACCGCAGTCACACTTGTCCGCCACCTGTCCCTATCCTGAGCCAGCTCGATCCAGTCCATGCCCCCCACATCCCACTTGCTGAAGATCCATCTCAATATTATCCTCCCATCTGCGCCTGGGTCTCCCCCGTGGTCTCTTTCCCTCGGGTATCCACACCAAAACCCTGTACAAGCCTCTTCCCTCCCCCATACGTGCCACATTCCCTGCCCAACTCATTCTTCTTGATTTTATCACTTGCACAATATTGGGTGAGCAGTACAGATCATTAAGCTACTCATTATGTAGTTTCCTCCAATCCTCTGTTACCTCATCCCTCTTAGGCCCAAATATTATCCTCAATACCCTAGTCTCAAACACCATCAGCCTACATTCCTCCCTCAATGTCAGCGACCAAGTTTCACACCCATATAAAACAAATGGCAAAATTATACATAGTTCGGTATATCTTAATCTTTAAATTAGATAGCAAACTGGAAGACAGAAGATTCTGCACCGAATTATAGCAAGCATTCCCTTACTTCAAACTGCTCTTAATTTCTTCCTGAATAGAATTTTGATTTGTTAAAGTTGTTCCCAAATATTTGAACCGTTCCACTCTTTCAAAGGAACTATTATCAGTCTTCTACTGTGACTTCTTCCTGCAATCTGATCTCCAGATATGACCATGTATTTAGTTTTATCAGCATTTACTTCTAGTCCAATCTCCTTACTGGCCACTATCAAAGCTTCTGCGTTTTCCTTTACGGTACGTACGCTTCTTCCCATTATGTTAACATCATCGGCATAAACCAAAAGCTGATGTGTACCATTTAATTTCAAGCCATCCTGGTTTACCTGAACCCTCCTAATGGCGTACTCTAAAGCAAAGTTGAAAAGCAATGGGATAGAGCGTCTCCTTGTTTCAAACCATTCCTTACAGAAAACATGTCGGAGAAATTCTTACCCGGGCTCTGCTATACGTTTCAGACACATTTTTATTAGCCTTGCCATTTTCATGGGGATACCAAACTCAATGACAACATTATGTAAGACCTCCCTCCTAACTGAATCATAAGCTTTCTTGAAGTCTATAACAGCTGATGCACTGTTTCATTGTATTCCCATTTTTTCTCAAGTATTTAACGAATGCAGAATATGTGATCAGTAGTTGACCCGTTGCGTCGAAATCCACATTGATGATCCCCAATAATTTCCTCTGCATATGGAGTTAACCTTGACAGCAGGATGTTAGATAAAATTTTATACGTAGTTGGCAAAAGTGATATGCCCCTATAATTACTACAATCTGTTTTATCACCCTTCTTATAGACAGGTACTACGATCGACTCCTTCCACTCCTCAGGCAATTACTCCTTATTCCAAATAGAAATGATAAGTTTATGAATCTCACAGCGGGTTGTCTTACCCCCTGCTTTAATCAGTTCTGTTGGTTAGTTTCAAGTTCATCAATTTCAGCTTTCAGATATGCCTTCTTTTTTTCCTGAAATGTCTGCTAGCATCACATCTTACATTGTTCAGATCACCTACATTGCTTTGGCTTGGATCATGTATCCACTGCATTTTAACCTGC